>OFEK01000028.1_pt1 | contig 202879 bp, 196 predicted proteins | sample 1521131 | NCBI WGS metagenome assembly OFEK01 (sample SAMN05720209, study PRJEB24109) | activated sludge metagenome | isolation source: Anaerobic digester | place: China | collected 2015-12-16 | reverse complement strand
GAAAAAACTTCAAAGGCATTATTTTAATTTGCAAAATTAATGTTCCATAGCACTACGAGCGGATAAATTTGCCAAATTTCGAATGGCGGATGAACGTTGCGAACATACCCCACTGCTTGCAGTGGGGAACGCTTTTATTATTACTTCAGGAGCGTAGAGGGTCACGAATACCCTGATCTTCAGGTCGGGGATATGTAGCGAACCCTCAACCAGCTTTTGTCCTCTTTTAAATATAATCCTTAAGTCGTTTTCTTGACCATCCCAACTCCAGCAAGTTGCAAGTCATGATAATCTTGCATAACTTATGACCTTATAATGAAATGAAACGTGTAATTCCACAAAACCTATTGACGCTAAATATGCAATTCCATGCTTAACTTCTCGATTCAACCTGCCTGTCCCGGAGGGGCCAAAAACGTCAAATATAATACAGTCTCAATTTACCATGTATTATCGATCTGGATAGCCTTAAATCGATATAGCCCCATCACCAACTAAGGTGTGAGACGTGAAAGAGATTCAGCTCAAGGTGGCGAAGGCTTACCCCAACGACTCGGCCCGGGGAATAGCTCGCCTCGACCCCAACGCCCTCCTGACCTTACGCCTCTCCCCCGGAGACATCATCGAGATCGAGGGGCGACGTACCTCCGCCGCCAAGGTCTGGCGGGCCGACCGCCAGGACTGGAGCCAGGACTACATCAGGATAGACGGCTTCATCCGGCACAACGTCGGGGTGAGCATAGGGGACCGGGTGAAGATCAGGAAGGCGAAGGAGGCGGAGGCCCTCCGGATCGTCCTCTCCCCCACCTCCACCGCTCACACCTACTACGGCGAGGACGCCGCCGAGCAGATTAAGAGGCAGACCCTGAAGCGGCCGATCGTCAGGGGCGACGTCCTCCCGGTCATGAGCTCCTCAGGCCACCCCTTCATCGGCAGGATGGAGGCGGTTCCCCTGATGGTCGCAGATACGGATCCGGAGGGGGTGGTGGTGATCACCGAGAGGACGGAGGTCTCCCTCCTCGACCGGCCCGTCAAGGGCTTCGGGTCGGTGAAGGGGACCGGGATCACCTACGAGGACGTCGGAGGCCTCCGAAACGAGGTCCAGCGGATAAGGGAGATGATCGAGCTTCCGATGAAGCACCCCGAGGTCTTCACCAGGCTCGGGATAGAGCCCCCCAAGGGCGTCCTCCTCCATGGCTCTCCCGGGACGGGAAAGACCCTGATCGCGAAGGCCGTCGCCAACGAGACGAACGCCAACTTCTTCTCCATCGCCGGCCCCGAGGTGATGTCCAAGTACTACGGCGAGTCCGAACAGAGGCTCCGGGATATCTTCGAGGAGGCGAACCGGAACACCCCCTCGATTATATTCATCGACGAGCTCGACTCCATCGCCCCCAAGAGGGGGGAGGTGACCGGCGAGGTGGAGCGGAGGGTCGTCGCCCAGCTTCTGGCGATGATGGACGGCCTAAAGGAGAGGGGGCAGGTGGTGGTGATCGGGGCGACGAACAGGATCGACGCCATCGACCCGGCCCTGAGGAGGCCCGGCAGGTTCGACCGGGAGATCGAGATCGGGGTCCCAGATAGAGTCGACCGGCTTGAGATCATCCAGATCCACGTGCAGAACATGCCGATCGACGAGTCGGTGAACCTCGAGGACCTCGCCGACAGGACGAACGGCTTCGTCGGCGCCGACATATCCGCCCTCTGCAAGGAGGCGGCGATGAAGGTCCTTCGAAGACATCTCCCCGAGATCTCCTTCGACGACGACATCCCCGAGGAGGTCCTCGACCAGATGTCGGTGACCGGCCATGACTTCGAGAACGCCCTCAAGGAGATCGAGCCCTCGGCGATGAGGGAGGTCCTCGTCGAGGTCTCCGACGTCAGCTGGCGGGACGTGGGTGGGATAGGTCCGGTCCGCCAGGAGATCGTCGAGGCGGTGGAGTGGCCCCTGAAGCGGCCGGCGAAGTTCGAGGAGATGGGGATCAGGCCCCCCAGGGGCGTCCTCCTCTACGGCCCCCCAGGGACCGGAAAGACCCTCATCGCGAGGGCCGTCGCCAGGGAGACGAAGGCGAACTTCATATCGATCAAGGGCCCCCAGCTCCTTTCTAAGTGGGTTGGCGAGTCGGAGAAGGCGGTGAGGGAGGTCTTCAAGAAGGCTCGGCAGGTATCGCCCGCCATTATCTTCTTCGACGAGCTCGACGCCATAGCCCCCATGAGGGGGATGGAGGAAGGGCACAGGACGAGCGAGCGGGTGGTGAATCAGCTCCTGGCGGAGATGGACGGCCTGGAGACCCTGAAGGACGTGGTGGTGATCGGAGCCACCAACAGGCCGGACATCATCGACCCCGCCCTCTTGCGGTCCGGGAGGTTCGACCGGCTCCTCTTCGTCGGGCCTCCCGATCGGTCAGGGAGGCTTGAGATCCTCAAGATCCACACCTCCAAGACGCCGAACGGGGACGACGTCAGCCTGGAGGAGCTGGCGGAGCTGACGGAGAGCTTCGTCGGGTCCGACCTCGAGTCCCTCTGTCGGGAGGCGGTGATGCTCGCCCTCCGGGAGGACCCGGAGGCTTCTGAGGTGGAGATGAGACACTACCGGGAGGCTCTGAAGAGGGTCAGGCCCAGCTTCGAGGAGAACATGGTGCGGTACTACGAGCGGATCAACGAGAGGTTCAGGGGCGGCGTCAAGGTAGACCCAGGCTCCTACCTCGGGTACCGGTGAGGTGATATGGTGCCAAAAATTTACGCCCGAAGCCTCGCCGGAAAGGAGATAGTGACGATGGGGGGGACAGTCCTGGGGGAGCTGGAGAACATCATCCTTGACCCCGAGACGGGAAGGCTGATCGACCTCCTCGTCAAGCCCGACCCGGAGATCGACCCCGGGCGGTACCGGAAGGAGGGGAAGCTTATCCTCGTCCCCTTCTCCTCGGTCTGCGCCTTAAAAGACTATATCGTCGTCGACGAGAAGAGGGCGGAGAGGTGAAAGGAGCGAAGCGGCCGCCCGAGGGGAGCCCCAAAGGAGAGGCTAGATCTTGATAAAACCCATCGCCGGCCTCTTTCTTCTCTTCTGGGGGATGGTGAAGGTCTATCAGGGATGGCTGATCTACGACGGAGGGGTGGAGTTCGGGGCCGCCGTAATCCTCCTGGGGGCCCTGGCGGCGGCGATCGGCGGCCTTTTTCTCGCCGACTCCTGGAGGTGAGACCCCGTCTCTCTTCGGAGTTCATAAAGATCTTCGAGCCTCCAGCCTCCGCCATCCCGCCTTTGGAGCCTATGATGCCACCGATTCCCCCATCTTATTGCCCCTTCATCTTTCTGTCCCCTCGATCTTCCTGCCATCCAGGAAAAGTATAACTTCACCCGTCACCATCCTTCGGTGACCATGACCAGATCTCAAATCTTTCTGGGAATCCTATTCATGCTGGTGATCTTTGGAGCTGGTTGTTTGACCGAGAGAGAGGAGAAAGCAAAGGGGGCTGGGGAGGCCGGAGGGACGATGGTCCTCCTGGAGACGAGCATGGGCGACGTCAAGATCCGGCTTCGCGACGATATGCCCATCACCGCGGGCAACTTCGAGAAGCTGGCGGCCGACGGCTTCTACGACGGCGTGATCTTCCACCGGGTCATCGACGGGTTCATGATCCAGGGCGGCGACCCATCGGGGACGGGTCGCGGCGGTCCCGGCTACACCATAAAAGACGAGTTCACCGGCCAGAACAGAAACGACCGGGGGACGATATCGATGGCTAACGCCGGCCCCAACACGGGCGGAAGCCAGTTCTTCATAAACCTCGTCGACAACAACTACCTCGACAGGATGCACCCCGTCTTCGGCGAGGTGGTCGAGGGGATGGAGGTCGTCGACAGCATCGGGAGGGTGAAGACCGGCACCGGGGACAGGCCCAGGAAGGACGTCGTCATCGTCAGGGCGAGGGTCATCTCCTGAGTCCCACACCTTCTTTTTGAGACGCCCATCGATCATTCATCTGCCCGTCACAATCTGTAAATACCCACCCTCCCGATGGGATAGAAAGACCTATGGGGGAGACCGAGGCTGGATCGAGGATATTTTCGGGAGGTAGCGGGCGTATTCGCCATTTTTCTTATCGGCCTCCTTCTGAGGATGGCCCCCATGAGGGGCGCCCTCGTCAGCGGAGATCTCCTCTTCTACGGCTTCGACACCTTCTACCACATGAGGCGGATCCTCTTCACGTTCGAAAACTTCCCCACCACCCTCTGGTTCGATCCCTGGATCAACTACCCGAAGGGTCTGGAGCTGTTGTGGCCCCCCCTCTTCGACGAGATCGTCGCCGGGGCCGCTCTCCTCCTGGGGGCCGGATCCCAGAGGTCGGTGGAGGTCGTAGCTGCCGCCGTCCCCCCGATCCTGGGGTCCCTGACGATCGTCTCCGTCTACCTCCTGGCCCGGGAACTCTTCGGCCGCCGGATCGGTCTCCTCTCGGCCCTCTTCTTCGCCATCAACCCCCAGCACGTCAGCACCACCGTCTTCGCCCGGCCGGATCACCACGTCCTCGAGTCCTTCATCCTGGTGAACCTCGTCCTCCTCCTCGCCCTCGCCCTGAGGAGGGGGGAGGGATGGCCGAGGCTGGGGGCTGCCGCCGGGATCTTGGTCGGAGCCCTGGCCTACACCTGGATCGGTGCCGCCGCCTACATCGGGGCGTTCCTCGCTTTCGCCGCCATCGCCGTCACCCTCAACCTCCGTCGGGGTGTCTCATCCAGGGAAGACCTCCAGGTCTTCCTCCTCGTCTTCGGGGTTGCCCTCGCTCTGGTCCTCCCGTTCTGGAGGGAGGCTTGGATGCTTCCCTCCTCCTTCGCCATCGCCGCCGTTCTCCTGACGACGGCGATCCTCTTGGTTATATCCCAGACGTTTCTGGCCAGGGGCATCCCCTGGATCGCCCTCCTTCCTCTCCTCCTCCTCCTCGGTTATCTCTTTCTTCTATCAGTTTACGCCCTCGAAGAGTCCCTGGGAGTCCACCACCTCCTCGTCCAGGGCTTAGGCTACTTCTTCGGCGGGGTCCTCACCTGGAAGGTGGCGGAGGCGGCCCCCCTATACGACGTCGTCAGGCCCGCCTCCGTAGTGGGTTTCAATCTGACGGTGGCGGTCCTCGGCTTCGCCCACCTCTGGCGTTCTGACATCGATCGGCCTCAGCTCCTATTCCTCCTCTGGACCGTCTCGGTCCTCGTCCTCGCCGTCTTCCAGAATCGGTTCCTTTACGTCTTCTCCGCCAGCATGGCGATCCTCATGGCCCTCTTCTTCTTTAGGGCCGCCGGCATCGTCGCCGACAGCGGTTGGGCCAGGAGGCGTCGCGACATCTCGGAGTACTTCGCCCCGGCCCTCCTCCTCCTGCTCCTCGTCCCCTCGGCGATGAGCGTCGGCGAGGTATTCTCGATCCGGCCGGCGGTCGTCGAGCTGGGCTGGTCCGGCCCCCTCGACTGGCTCGAGGAGCGCTCGATCGAAGGCCCGGGGGAGGGGGTCCTCGCCTGGTGGGATCGGGGGAACTGGGTCCTCTACAGATCTCGGTGGCCGGTGGTGGCAAACGGATTCCAGACGGGGGCAGAGGACGCGGCTCGATTCTTCCTCTCCGGGGATGAGGCGGCGGCCCTGGAGATCTTGGACATGAGAAGGGCTCGCTACGTCGTCACCGACTCGAATCTCCTGGGGACGGGACTGTCGGCGATGGTGCTATGGACCGGCGAGGACCCCTCCGAGTACCTCGGGACGGCGGGGGAATGCCCTGACGGGACCGGGAAGTTTCTGAATACTACCCTGGCCCGGTGCCACCTCTTCGACTGCCGGGAGATGAGCCACTTGCGCCTGGTCTACGAGTCAGACCCCCGGGACGGGGCAAATCAGGTCAAGATCTTCGAGCGGGTCGTCGGCGCGAGGATTCGGGGCGCCTGCCCGGGTGGGGGGGCGGTCACCCTCTCCCTGAACCTCACCACAAACCAGGGGAGGCCCTTCTGTTATACCAAGAGGGCGGCTCCAAAAGCCGGTAGATACGAGATGATCATACCTTACTCGACGGAGGGGGACGGGTCCGTCGGCCGCTCTCACATTGCCTCCTTCGGGGGGGAGAGCCGGACGATCCGGATCGACGAGGATGACGTCCTCCGGGGAGGGGTGATAACCGTCGACTTATGATCCGCCGACCTCCCAAAAGTCTTAAAGCCAACCGGTAAGAATCGGTCACGTCGGATCGTTCCGAGGTCGAAGAATCGTGCCACCTCCCCGGGGAGAAGCCGGATCGGTGGCTATTTCAAAGATGCTGTTACATGGATCTCTGCGAGGATATGCTATGAAAATGTCTCTTCCGTTAATGCTCTTTATCCCTCTCGTGGTCTGTGCCGCTGGCGTTCAGGCTCAAGAGGTTGGGGAGATCTACTCGGACCTCCAGTCCTGGGACGTCGCCGTTTCTGGGGATGTGGCCGGATGCACCCTCCAGCTGGATCTATCGTCGAGAAAGGATGGCCTGATCAAGACGAAGACCCTCGATCTCGACGGCCCAGGCACCTGGATCGGCACCTGGGACGTCGGAGCCGCCGAGGAGGGCGCCTACACCGCCTGCGCCAGGCTGATGCGGGACGGCGAGGCGGTCTCCGAAAAGTGCACTAACTTCCACTACGGCGGCAGGGTTAGCATCAGGTTCGACGTCCGGGACGCCCACGCCGACCACCGGGGTATGACTCTCCTCGTCTACTCCAATGACCTGGCGGTGGTGGACATCTACTACATGCTCGCCGATGGCGACAAGGCTTTGTACGTATCGAAGAGGGAGTCGGTCCCCGTATCCGGGTCTTACGCCTCCCCATTGGACCTCTCCCACGAGTGGAAGCAGCTTCTAGAGAACGGCCACGAGTACGTCGGGAGGGTCAAGATCGTCGAGAAGAAGGACGGGCAGACCCGGGCCTTCATGAACCGCTTCACTGCGATAGACGACGCCGAGATCACTGACACATATGAGGACGAGACCGGGGCCAGCGCCACGGTGATGGGGAGGTCCCGGGTCCCCTTCGAGGGGTCCCTCCGCTTCGATCTCAGCCAGGACGGAACCCTCCTCTCCAGCCTCGAGGAGAGGACGCCGATCCTCCTCGCCGGGGACGATGAGACGGTGGAGATCTCATGGAACGGCACCCTGGACCCCGGGATCTACAGGCTCGCCATCCAGCTCCTAGGAAACGACGGCGAAGTCATCGATATGGAGGAGAACATCATCGAGGCGACGATACCGCCGAGGCCCACGACCGTCGAGGCGCCGCCGGAAGAGGGCGGCAGAGGTATCTTGCAGATCGCCCTCGTTGCCATCATCCTCGTGGCAGCCTCCGCGGTTCTCGTCATCCGCCGGAGGAAATGAAGACAGTTCTCGAGGAGCTGGCAAGGCCAAAGAGTGAGGTGCTGGCATCCTCGCGGCCGGGTTCGGGGTCAAAGGCCCCCGGACTCCCCGTTCATTTAACTCAGTCTATTTTGGTCGGAGGGTTCAACAACCCCGACCACGGGGTTTCGTAGGACCCCAAGCCCCTCGACCTCCACCTCCACCACGTCCCCGGCGGAGAGGGAGCCGACCCCGGGGGGCGTCCCCGAGGCTATGACGTCGCCGGGGAGGAGGGTCATGATCCCGCTTATGAACTCGACCAGCTCCGGGATCGAGAATATCAGGTCAGAGGTGTTGGAGCTCTGCCCCACTCTTCCGTTCACCCTCGTCTCGATCGCGAGGCTCGACGGGTCTGCCTCGACGACGTATGGGCCGAGGGGCGCGAAGGTATCGAAGCTCTTCGCCCTTGTCCACTGGCCGTCCCTCCTCTGGAGGTCCCGGGCGGTGACGTCGTTGAAGTTCGCGTAGCCGAGGATGTAATCCTCCGCCTCTCCTGCTGGGACGTACCGGCACCTTCTGCCGATCACCGCCGCCAGCTCCCCCTCGTAGTCGACTTGGTTGCTGGAGGGAGGCATGACGATATCGGCGCCGGGGCCGATCACCGCCGTCGAGGGCTTCAGGAATATGATCGGTTCCGTCGGAAGATCCATCTTCAGCTCCTTCGCGTGGAGGACGTAGTTGAGGCCGACGCAGACTACCTTGCTCGGCTCGGCGGGGGGGAGGAGCTCCACCTCTCCGATCTCGTAGGCCCTGCCGTCTGCCTCGATGGAGGATCCGTGGACCTCCCCCGCTCGGACGACGCCATCAAATAGGAACCTGGCGATCAATGGACTATCACCTTCTCTCAATTTTGAGGCCACTGGCCCCTCTCTTGTACCGCCCGAACTCCGTCCCAACGAGCTGGTCGGCCCTGAAGACCGGCCCCTCGATGCAGACCCTGATCCCGGAGGGGTCGAGGCAGCAGGAGCCGCAGATCCCCATACCGCACTTGAAGTAGCGATCGATGGACGCCTGGATCTTCGTCTCCATCCCGGGGCATCTCCCGATGATGTCTGCCATCATCGGCTCCGGGCCGCAGAGGTAGATCTGGTCGAACTCCTGGAGATGGAGGGCCGGGAGCCCCGCCGAGGCCCGGCCGCAGATCCCCTGGGAGCCGTCGTCGGTCGTCATCACCAGTTCGCCGATCCGCTCAAACCTCTCTCGGAAGAGGATCTCGTCGCAGCACCGGGAGCCGAGGAGGGTCGAGACCTCGACGCCCTCTTCGGCCGCAGCCTCGCCGAGGAGGGCGAGGGGGGCGGCCCCCACCCCGCCCCCGATGAGGAGGATCTTCTCGCCGGAGAGGGTGAAGCCGTTGCCCAGGGGGCCCCGAAGGCCGAGGCTCTCGCCGACCTCAAGATCGAAGATCTCCCTCGTCGCCTCGCCGACCAGCTGGACGGTGATCCCGTCTCTATAAGAGATGCTCATGGGGACCTCGTCGACCCCCCTCACCCAGACCATCAGGTACTGGCCGGGGACCGGGTCGAGGGAGTGGTCGAACCGGAGGGTCCTGACCGTCGGGGTCTCAGGGACGATCTCGAGGATCCGGGCGGAGATCGGCCTCATGGAACCCTCCTGGCGAGCCCCACCAGCTCCTCCAAGGCCATCCCCTTCCGCTCGAGGTACCCTGAGAGCCCCTCGGCGATGGACCTGAATATCCCGTATCCATCGCCGCTTCCCAGCGCCGTTCCCACCTGGACGCCCCTGGCTCCCGCCATCATAATCTCGACGGCGTCCTGCCATGTGGCAATCCCTCCAACCCCGATCACCGGGATATCCAGGGCAGAGGCTAGGTCGTAGACGCACCTCACCGCCACTGGCTTTATCGCGGGGCCCGAGAGGCCTCCGAACCGGTTTCCCAGGATCGGCCTTCCGGACTCGACATCGATCGCCATCGCCTTCAGGGTGTTTATCGCCACGACGCCGTCGGCTCCCCCTCGCTGGGCCGCAAGGCCGAGGGCGACTACGTCGGCGACGTTGGGGGTTAGCTTCACCCAGACGGGGACGTCGACCCTCCTCTTCACCGCCCGGGTGATCGCCTCGACGTTGCAGGCCTCGCAGCCGATCTCGGCGCCGAACCTTTCGGCGTGGGGACAGCTCAGGTTCAGCTCGAAGCCGTCGGCGTCAAGGCCCGTCGCCACCTCGACGAACTCCTCCGCGTCCGCCCCGAAGATGCTCGCCACCACCGGGGAGCCGCCCCCCCGGCCGATATCTATCTCCTCCTGAAAGTTCCGGTAAGATGGGTTTGGAAGCCCCATGGCGTTCAGTAACCCCCCCTCCACCTGGACGACGGTGGGTCCGCGGTGACCTTCTCGAACTTCCACCCCCAACGACTTGGTGACGACGGCTCCAGCCCCGGCCCGGGCCGCTCTCCTGAGGGAGGCGCCGGTCGTCCCCAGGATCCCCGCCGCCAGCATCACGGGGCTCTCCATCCGGATTCCTCCCACCTCTCCCGAAAGGGATGCCATGCTGGCAGAGTCGTCAGGTGAGATTAAAAGGCTTGCCGAAGACGTTCTAACTCCGGAAGGGAAGTCCTCCTGGAAGCCCAAAGGCTCTTCGCATCGAGGTTGAGATCTAATTGGGCGCGATCTGGCATGAGGCCAAGGTTGTCCTTTCTGGGATCGGTCCTCTTTATGGCTTTCAGCCTCTTTAATTCGGCCTCCGTTCATGGGGGGCCAGGGCGATTTTGTTGGGCTGGGGCCTACGGCTTCTGGTGGCTGCGACTTTCTGTTGAGGCCAGTAATCGCCGCGCAGCTCCTGGAGGTGAGCCCCGGCAATGGAACTCTCTGGCAACTTCACTATCCAGAGCAGGATCAACGCCACTCGCCTCGACCGCTGGCATTATGCGAGGCTCGACGGGAACGGGACCTTTCTTATCTCGGGGGAGTTGATGGGCCCGCAGCACCAGACCACGCCGATCGATCCCTGCGACCCTTTATTATAGCTTGATCCTTCTCCTCAGAGCCGGTGATCGGTTCCAACCCGTTTATGGATCGACGGGATCAGAAAGGGCGATCCCCGTCATCCATATCTCCTCCTCCCGGCGGGCTTCCCACCGGTCGAGTCCGTCGATTCCTTCGGTTCTGTCAGGTTTCTGGCCATCTCAGGGACGGTGAGGTTCATCGATCCCTTCGATTCGGGTATCTCGGAAGCGGGGTCCGTCTCGGGTTCGGACGAGTTGACCACCTTCACCGGCAGGGCGGGGTCTATAAGGGTCACCTCCCCCGTGGAGTTGATGACGGTGACGGGCCCCGTCGGGTTGATCAGGGTGATCGGAGCGGCATGGTTCTCCAGGATGACCGGCTCCTCCGGGCCGCCGGGAGTCGAAGTGCCGGTCTTGTTCTCCCCCTCCAGCGTCTCGTAGTAGCTCACCGCCCCGTCGGTCTCGTTCCCCGTCTCGTTCGGCTGGGCGGGCTCGACCTCGACGGCGGGCTTTCCGGGGTTTACGTTGATGCTGGGGCTGGCGAGGCTGACGTTAACAACCGGCCTCGTGGGTTTTATGTCCACGTTCAGCCGGGAGATGTTCACCTCGACGTTGGGCTTGGTGGGTTTTATGTCGACGTTCAGCCCCGAGGATTTAGCTGCCGCCTCATCGGCGCTGACGTTCCCGTCGGAGCCGTTCCCCTCGGTCATATTCTCCTCGGCTGGCCACCAGTCTGCAGGATCGAACTCGTTATCTTCGGAGTCGTTCAGCTCGGCGATCCCGTAGTCGACCAGCATCCTGTTGAAGGAGGGAGCGACGAGGGGGCTTCCGTCGAGGCCGGCCATGTACAGGACCGCCACCAGCTCGCCGTCGGGGTTTCTTCCTCCTTCTGACCTGTCGTCGATGTCCAGCCAGACCGTCTTGTTCAGGAGGATCGCCACGGCGAGGTCCTTCGCCGAGGTCCTCTCATCCGCCGACCCGTCCATCGCCTCGGCCATCGGTTCGGTCACGGATTCGTTCGTCGACCGGTTCACCGGATCAGGCGGGGCTCCTCCATCCGATCCGTCCATCGCCTCTGTCATCGATTCATCCGTCGATCCTGCCCAATTTTCGTTCAGGGACTCGCTTCCGGGCCAGTTCATGGATATGCTTCTCGATTCGTTCGTCGATCCGTCCATCGGCCCGGGCAGAAGTTCTATCGTCGGCTCCCTTCGGGGCTCCGGCATAGATTCCTTCGCCGACCTGTTGCGAGACTCGTCCAGCGACTCGTTCGTCGATTCCTTCGCTGACCTGTTCATAGGCTCGGAGATCGATTCATCCATCGACCCGGTGGCATCCTCGGCCAGAGATTCAATCCCGGAGTCGTTCACCGAGCCGTTCATCGGCTCCGCCATCGACCCCTCACTTGGGTCGTCGAAGACCTCCAGGTCCGCCAGAGCCACCCTTTCGACGGTCTCCGTAATCCTGGGATCGGATTTCTCTATCATGATCTCGAAGGTCTTGCCGTCGATCACTGCGACTACTGTGCCCCTCGCCTCGTAGGGCGATGCCGTGGCAACCGCCGGCAAGAGGAAGACCAGGAGCATAAGAGATGCGATAATTTTCGGCCTCATCAGATTCCCCCTTCCATGGATCTTCTCCCCGATTATAAGAAATATCTTTCGATCTGATCCAGAGGGGTATCCATTGGGGGTATAGGGGAGTTGCGTCCCTCTCTGAGGCCTGCTGGAGGAGAAGATCTCGATTCGTCTCCTCAAGGAGGAGAGAATCCACCAAAATGGATGGATCGGCGAATTTTCCCCGTGAAAATGGAGTTTGAGGAGCTGCTGTCCCCTAGCGACGTGGTCCAGGCCGACGAGACCTCCCGGGGGGGACGCCCTTCTCTCCTGCCCGCCTCGGAGGTCTCTTCGTCCTCCTCGGGGCGGGCTCGGACGCGGCGCCCGAGGCGTTCTTCGCCTCTTCAGAGTGATACCGATGGTCCACCTCTCGGATCTTCGTCCTGGTGAGCCTCTCGATATCCCGGAGGAAGCTCCGCTCCTCGGCGGAGCAGAAGGAGTACGCAGTTCCGGCTCTCCCCGCCCGGCCCGTCCGGCCGATCCGGTGGACGTAGCTCTCGGCCTCGTTGGGGAGGTCGTAGTTGATGACGTGGGATATATCCTCGACGTCAATCCCGCGGGCGGCGATGTCAGTCGCCACCAGCACCTGCAACCGGCCGGCCTTGAAGCCCCCCAGGGCAGAAGTTCGCTGGTTTTGGGTCCTGTCGCCGTGGATGGCGTCGGCCCGGATCCCGGTTTTGGTGAGGACCTTTGCCACCCGGTCGGCCCGCCGCTTCGTCCTGGTGAAGACCAGGACCCGCTTCAAGAACTTCTGCTGGAGGAGGCCGATGAGGAGCGGGTTCTTCTCCTTCTGGTCTACGAAGAATATCCTCTGCTCTATCCTCTCCACCGGCGTCGCCTGGGGGGCCACCTCGATCCGAACAGGGTCTGTGAGAAGCCTTCCGGCAAGCTCGCCTACCTCTTTTGACATGGTGGCGGCAAAGAATAGTGAGTGGCGTCTCTTCGGCAACGCCGAGACGATCTTTCTGACATCCTTTGCGAAGCCCATGTCCAGCATCCTGTCCGCCTCGTCAAGGACGAAGAACTCGACGTCCTTGAGGTCTATGTGGCCCTGCTCCATCAGGTCCAGGAGCCGGCCGGGGGTGGCGACGAGGGCGTCTACGCCTCGGGATAGGGCCTTCACCTGGGGCCCCTGATGGACTCCGCCGTATACGGCGGCGTGGCTGAACCGGAGGAACTGGCCGTACGTCCCGAAGCTCTCGTCTATCTGGGCCGCCAGCTCCCGGGTGGGCGCCAACACCAAGGCCCGCGGCACGCCGGGGGCGGCGACCTTCTGCAATTCCGCCATCTTCTGGAGGACGGGCAGAACGAATGCGGCGGTCTTGCCGGTCCCCGTCTGGGCGATTCCCATCAGGTCCTCGCCCTTCAGGAGATGGGGTATAGCCTCTGCCTGGATCGGCGTGGGAGTCGAATAGCCTTCTTTGATCAGCGCCCGCTGGAGCGGCTCTGAAATATTTAGATCTTCAAACTGCATTTTATACCTCGTCGGGTTACGCAGTCGGACGCTGTCATATGATTTGGGCCAGAATAGTTGTCATTAATTAGATCGGATCTAATTTATGAACCTTATTTTGACGGTTTGATCAAGGACATACGAGCTTTGAACATCCAATTGTGTAACTCTTGCGCTTGGGATCACCATCGACTTCGACAGGTGATCGCGACGGACCTAGAACTCGTCTCCTCTATTTAAAGATGCGGTATCGAAAGAGGGATGCAGAGGGGACCCTATAAGATAAGACCGCCCCGATGGTCCTCCGCCTCCTCTTCCGCCTCCCCCTAGCTCCCCCCCGCCGCCTCCATCTTCATCTTATGAGGTACGTCTTGCTGATGACCGTGATCAGCAGGGCCAGGAAGACCGACCCCAGGAGCCGCTCGAATATTACCAGTCGGGTATGCTTTTCAGCCTCGTACTCGATGGCAGGGTAGAGGAAGGAGGTCAGGCCGGAGGTGAAGGTCGTCAGGCTGAAGATGAAGGGGTCTAGTAAGTCGATCTCTCGCTTCCTCTAGGTGGTCTTCAGCTCGACCGCCCCGGATTTGTCGCCGGGAGCCTGTTCATCTTCGAGAGGGACCTCGCTCTTCTCGCGAACGTACTTCTTGATGCCCTCTCCGTTCCTCAGCCCTCCTTTTATAGCCCCTTTACGTAGGCAATGATCTTCTGCTCACGTCCACAATCTTTGTCGGTCATTTCGAGTTCAGGTCTTGACGGGATTTTCCCATGCAGGATTGTTAAGTATAATAAAGTCAAAGGGTTCGGGACTATACAGATATCATGTGCAACATTTCATATAGGTAGACTACCTATCATCACAGGCTGTTTTTAATCTGGAGGGTGAGCGCTATGCTAGATTTCATAAAAGGAAATGGCAGTGAGCAGAAGAGCATATCTTCCCTGTCCATACTGGAGAACTCCATAGGAAAAGGATATCCTGGCTTGAACTGCACAGTACATTTAATAGTTATACTTTGTTTATTATATAGCATAGGATCCTGCTGCGCAGTCGTATTCTGTCCTGACGATCGCTATCTTATGCCCATAAATAATTCGCTCCCATGGGGCGCCATTGGCTATATGGACAATGGATGCACTGCAACGCTGCTTGATCCCAGTCATATAGTTGCTGCGGCTCACTGCTTCTGCTTTGACGACACAGGTTCCTGGCAGAATAACCTATCCTTTTATCCAAACTTCAATCCCAAAAGGCCCAATTCGCCCTCTGTGGCCATAGATCGTGCTGTTGTGGGTACCCGGGTGAGAACTGGTGGAGAGTTTCAGGCATCGGATTGGGGCATAGGTCATCTTGCAAAGGAGGTCAAGGATTTTCCTGCCATGCAGGCGGACTTCAAGAGCAATTCTGCTGGGATTATCGATGTGATGTCTGCCGGCTATGGCCGCGACCTGTTCTTCTTCGGTGTTGGACAGGCCCCGCCTGGTGGGGTCAGCAAGATGGGCTGTAATGTCTGGTGGCAGCCGGCACTAGTAGATCCCAAATGCCGACTATACCTTATCGACTCAGATCAGCTATTCTTCGATTGCGCCACCATAGGCGGAAACTCCGGATCACCTATAATATATGTATCTGGAAATAAATACTATGTAATAGGCGTTGTTCACGGTGGTCCAGAGTACAACCTTTGGCACGGCTGGTGGAATATAGCTGGACTGCAGGTCGATCCAGGCTCACCTGCCACAGTAGCTTCTAGAGGTCCAAACAATCTCGATGTCTTTGCAATCGGCAAAGACGGCAAGACCTATACTGCTGCCTGGGGCCCACAGACCAACTTCGCCTGGAAGGGTTGGACCTCCATTCTTGATCTGGTGTCAAAGCCTGGATCACAGGTGGCAGCGGTCTCAAGGAGTGCTGATTGGCTCGATATATTTGCAGTAGGCAAGGACGGATGGATATACACAGCATCCTGGAATCCTACTTTCACTGACGGGTGGCATGGCTGGTGGAAGATAGGCGGCCTGCAGGTAGATCCGGGAACTCCTTTATCAGTGGCCTCGAAGGGAGCCAATAACCTGGATGTCTTCGCAGTGGGCAAAGACGGAGGGATATACTCAGCATCCTGGGGCCCGCAGACCGGGCATAAATGGAGCAACTTTGTCCGGATCTTGGATCTGGAAGCAATGCCTGGCTCCTACGTGCAGGCGGCTGCCAGAGGTTCTGGCAGGTTGGATTTATTCGTCACTGGAAAGGACGGCCGGATTTATACATCCTCTCTGGCACCTCCCGCAACCGATTGGCAGGCGTGGTCGACCATCTCAAACATCCAAGTGGAACCCGGATCCCCTGTATCTATAGCCAGCCGAGGGCCTGAGTACCTTGATGTGTTCGTGGTTGGGAAGGACGGCGGGATCTACACCGCAGCAAAGGGACCACAAACCAACAACCAATGGCAGGGATGGTGGAGGATTCATGATCTTACAGTAGGAAAGGGATCGTATATTGCAGCAGTATCCAGAGGTGCTGATAAGCTAGACATCCTCGTGACGGGGAGCGATGGCCGCGTCTACACCGCCGGATGGGAGCCCAAGTTCTCGTGCGGTTGGAAGGGCTGGCAGAGAGTCTTGGACGTTTCTTTTAAGCCCGGATCTTATCTGGGCGCAGCATCGCGGAGCACGGACTGGCTTGATATATTCGCATCAAGCTCGGACTCAAACATTTACACTGCTTCTTGGAATCCTTCCTTCACCTGCGAGGCATGCAGCGATCTGGGTCCAGCAGCAGGCCGTCTGAACGTCGGTCCCAGCGCCAAGCGCTTTATATATGCTCCAAAGTACGCCCAAAACGCAGCCTTGACCCGCTATCTTGATGGCAGCGCTAGAACTCAGGTCTTCGTCACCGACTCCGATAGCAACCTAGTCGTTACCAGATATCGAAATAGCAATAGTGTCGATGACGGCTTCGGAACCTATCGCAGCTTGGGTTCGGTTATTGCTCCGAGGCGAATCGCAGCTTTCATGCAGACCAACGGAAAACCACAGGTGGTAGTAACCAGCGACGACGGCAAGCTCTACACCAAAGCGGTGAAAAAGAGCATCAATGTCTGGAATAGCTGGACGAACATGGATCTGCCGTCTGGAGTTATGAAGGCGCTTGATGTGGATGCCGCATACGATTTCGAAGGGACAAACCAGATATACATCATCGGAGACGATGGCAACCTTTACACGCGCGCGCGAGTTAACAAGGAGCCTGATTCGGCCTGGAAATCTTGGGAAAAGTTGACCACCAACGGGGCCTATCTCAAAGTCACCGCATTGCGTAGGTCGGACGGAACTCAGCAGGCATTTCTGGTCGGTTCGACCGGCCAGCTGGCGACGCTATATCAGACGCAGGCAGCGCTTAACTCACCCTGGACTACTCCTGCCGGCTTTGGAAATCCCTCTTCAGTGGGCATAGTCGATATGGACGCAGCCTGGACAGAAGATGAGCAGGCCTGGGTCTTTGCTGTTGACCAGAAGGGAGCACTCTGGATCAGAGAGATGATCTCGCTGTCTTCCAATAGCTGGGGCACCTGGCAATCCTGGACCACCGGCCTTTATGCTCCCGATGCAGCCTCTCAGCAGCCTGCTCCTGAGGGAATCGTATCCTTGACCGCCAGCCGATGGCAAGAGGAGACCGGAGGCGACATAGTGCCAGTGGTATTGGCCACAGATAACCGGGGCAATGTGTATTATTCCGCACATAAGCGACAAGAAGGCTGGAGCGGATGGAGGTCATTCTACCACTGACCGGTACCTATCGATCATTCGGAATTGCCTTACAAAGGCCACTAAGCTACTGGGGGGGGTAAGGAATTACCCCTCTCCTGGTTTCGATTTTTGAAATACGATGAGAATCCTTTAAATTAAGAATAACCGCTAAATCGGAATTTTATTCCAACACTGTTTTTTCACAGATGGAAAAATTTGGCGCTGAGGGTGAGAACTTGTCGCGATTTTACTAGTAAATCCCGCTCGAAAACGTCAGATCTCGTCAGATCTGAGAGCTTATTAAATAACGAGAATAAAAGAAAGTACCGGACCGAAAGAACTAAATGCTTTTGCAATCGTCCCCATTCAAGGTAAATCGCGCTTCAAGATCTAGGAAACGATGGTGAATGAGGCCCCTGCTACAATGTGCTTTGACTTTCTTGTGGTTATCATCTGTAGGACTCGTAACTCTAGATGAAGTATCAGGGCAAGCGTATTCAGCAGATTATTGGTTTGATAAGGCGAACGTGTCTTATTCGAGTAAATCGTATGACATCGCCCTTCAATATATCGAGGAATCATTGGAGCTAAACTCGCGCAATGAGATCGCCTGGAAATTAAAAGGCAATATTCTTAATTATTTGGGAAAATATGACGAAGCAATTACGTGTTATGACGAAGCCATTGATATAAACTCCACATATGCAATGGCTTGGTTTAACAAAGGCTGCGTCCTTTCTAATCTAGGCAAATATAATGAATCTATTGATTGTTATGACGAAGCCATCAAGATAGATCCAAAATTCGTATGGCCGTGGGGTAACAAAGGTGCTGATCTTTTTTATCTGGGCGAATATAATGAGTCTATCAAATGTTATGAGGAATCCATCCGGATTGACCCAGAATTTGTTCTAGCCTGGAACAATAAAGGTAATGTTCTTGCAAAATTGGGCATGTACGGAGACGCAATTGAGTGTTATGACAAAGCCATCGAGATAAACCCTCAATACGCAGGTGCCTGGTACAGCAAAGGTATTGCTCTCGATAAAATGGATAAGGATGAAGATGCTATTAAATGTTATGATAAAGTCATCGAGTTAGATCCGTTAAATGTGATCGCTTGGAACAACAAAGGCGCCATTCTCGCAAAAATTGATGAGATTGAAGGCGCGATTAAGTGTTATGATGAAGCCGTACGAATCGATCCAGAATGTGTTGTAGCCTGGAACAATAAAGGCCTTAATCTCGCAGATTTGGGCAGGCATGGAGACGCAATTGAGTGTTATGACAAAGCCATCGAGATAGACCCTCTATACGCAGATGCTTGGAGTAACAAAGGCCTCGCTCTTTACTACTTGGAAAGATATGAAGAAGCCATTGTTTGCTATGATAAGGCTATCGAGCACAAGCCACTAGATGCAACTCCCTGGTATAGAAAAGGAAGGGCACTCTATAATTTGAATAAAACCGAGGATGCCATCACGTGCTATGAAAAGGCTATTGAGATAGAAGCCGAGTATGCAGACGTTTGGATTACCAAAGGCCTTGCTCTCTACGATTTGGATCGTTATGAAGATGCGATCGAGTGTTATGACAAGGCCATCGAGATAGACCCTCAATACGCAGGTGCCTGGTACAACAAAGGTATTGCTCTCGATAAAATGGATAAGAATGAAGATGCTATTAAATGTTATGATAAAGTCATCGAGTTAGATCCATTAAATGTGATCGCTTGGAACAACAAAGGTTCTGCTCTCGATAAAATGGATAAATATAATGAAGCAATCAATTGTTTTGATAACGCCATTGAGATAAAACCCGATTTTGCCAACGCGTGGTACAACAAAGGCGTTGTTCTCCTTCACATGGATTACTACAACGATTCCAATGAGTGTTTTAACAGGGCTATCGAGATTAATCCTCTATACGCAGATGCTTGGAGTAACAAAGGCCTCGCTCTTTACTACTTGGATAGATATGAAGAGGCCATTGTTTGCTATGATAAGGCTATCGAGATAGATCCAGAAGACACACTTACAAGAAATAATAGGAAGATTGCTATTGACGACTTGGACAGGAAAAAACGAGATGAGATACGTAGTGATATCTTAATCTGGATTGAAGACGTGGACGATACCGACAAGATTTCATATGCACCTGGCCGATTTCAGTGCGTACAGTTTGCAGAAACACTAATTAGAAACGCTAAACAAGCCGGATTTACTCTGTATTATGTAAGCATAAAACCCTATCCATTCTTTGATTCTTATCCATACCTTAGTGATAAGGGGCATGCTATAGTAGCTTATCCGACTGAAGGTGGATGGGTATTTGTAGAACCACAACAAGACCGAGTGATGAACAATGATCTATTAACTGATAATGTACATGAACATGTAAGGATACTCCGTGATCATTGGACTGAGGGAATTAATGACGTGCACTACCTGGACGAAGATATAATATATGAGGATAATATTTAAAGTACGTCAAGGGGGGGAGAAGTGCCTCTTCGATCGTTCCGGTGGAGACATTATGATCTTTAACGACTATGTCGTCAGATCTTTAGTTTCGCTTTCTGCTTATCGTTTTCCGGCACTTCAATGGGCTGGTCATAAAAAAATGCTAATATTCGTCCACATTACCCAATCCTTGTTAAATATCTTATATCTCGCAACGTCGGGATGATCTTCAAGCTCCGCAAAAATTTCCTCATCTTTCTATCTCCAGAGAGTGAGAGGCGGGCGCCGGGCTCTCGCCGGTAACCAGCCCTTCGGCTCGGAGGGCTCTATAGCAATCCTCCGATATGGTGATCCTCCTTACTGTCATAATCACCACAGGAACGCCAGGACGGACAAGCCCGACGGGTGGATAGGCAGAAGGTAATAAACTACCATCCCGCCAGAAAAAACGCCGCTAGAAATTAAAATAAGCAATCCGAATAAAAATAAACGGGATTTTCTTATGTAACCAGTCCACCAACAACAGGACCATCGGTTACATAAGAAAATCTAGCGCCGGATGTCTCGCCGTCGTGGTTTGTGGGGTGGTGGGGGAGGCGTTGGCATAGCGCCCGCGTTCATCGGCTTGATCCTCTCAGGCAGCTCCTCAGCCATGTAAAGCTGGCGAAGATCGGTTATCGAGACGTGCAAGATCAGCTTTTGCCGCTTGATCTCGGCCTCGTCGTCTACCACGGCCCGAGACGCGCCACCTTCGACGAGTCGCCGCCGCTCGGCTTCGATCGCCGCCAGACTTCGGAGGATGGTCAGTTGGTCGGGATCCACCTCTACCAGCTCACCGCCACCGAAGGACAGGGACCCCCGACCATCCGGCCAACACTCAGCAGGCAACGCCAGCTTTCCAAGCTCGGAGACTCCCAGGACCGCGCGTATTCGCTCGTCGTGGGCTCGATTGTTGACCGCCGCGCGAGACTCCCCCGCCAGCCGTCGCCGTCGCCTATCCTCCTCGATATCGTGAAGCTTGACGACGAGGGCCAATTTTCCGGGATCGATCATATCAACGCCTCACTGATGACCTACCGCCGCCTTCATCACCCTGTCCACCATTGCCCGCCTCGCCTCGAATCTGTCCGCTTGCGCAGGGCTCGAAGCCAGCGCAGTCAGCCCTTCAACGGTTGCAGGTACGGATACAGGAACGCGCCCCATTTTTCGCTGGAGTCGGTCCACCATTGCCCGCCGCCGGTCTTGGTCTGCCTTCACCTTGGCAACCCTCGACGCCTGCTCTTTTGCCTTCAACTGAGGCTCTATATCTTTCCAGTCTTCGTATGCCATAGTTGTTTCACCTCCTCGTTATTTTTTTGCTTTTATGTCCTTCTGGAATATGATGATATGCAAGGACCAAGCGTTCTTAAGTCGGGCTGGAGGCTCTTGATTCAGGACGAACTCGGGCCACGCTCCAGCAGGTAGCGCACCGAAGACGACTTTTAGCTGTGCGCTATCCAGGCCGCCGATAATTACGTTGCTAGGGCTGTTGGAGACGTGCTCCAGCAACGCCGGGGAGATGGAAGCCAGCGCCCCGGCCAGCTCTTCAAACTGAGTTTCGGTTATCATTCAATGTTCACCTTTTTTAGAGACAGTCTCGCGCCACTAATCATCTTATTCGCCTTCGCTCCAGCCCGGAACGCCTCGCCGTCAGATGCGGAAAAGCTATCCTTACGGCCTTCTTTCGCCTCCTCCTCCAGGTCGGAGAGAAGCTTTGCACCTAGGAAAGAAATTTCGTTTATGATCCGTTCCAGGTGCTCCTTTCGTGACTGCATCGAGACGATGGAGGCGGCGATCTGCTGGAGGCGCGGGATATCATGGACTTCGACTTTTGCCTTTTCGCCGTTGACCCCGATAGAGCAACAGTCGTAAGTTTCCGCCCTCGCCTTTTTGATCCCATCCACCATTGCCTTATGTTCTTGCACAAGTCGCACCGTCGGATCTGAAAGCTTTTCCTCGTCGCCGCTCTCGATTGCCTCTAATCTGGCGTTGTAAAATATCCTGTGATCTTCCAAAAATTCCATAATTTCACCTACCCTTTTTCCCCTCCAGCATTGCCATAACCTCGGCGACTTCTGGAGATGGTTCACCCTCCAAAACCGGCGGGATGGTCGCCGCTAACTTGGACATGGACTCGGCAAACATGGCCTCCGATATCGAAAATTTCGACTCGGGCTCGGTCTCGCCCTCCATCTCCGCAACACGCTTCTCTAAATTTCTGATTCCCATATCATCCCCTCCAGGGGGGACGAGACAAGGGAGTTGCCATTTTTGCCCCGTCGCCCCCACATGGATAAATGACATCCCGAATATTATAATCACGTTCTAACTATAATATATCGGTCATCATAGTACTTTAGCTTTGCGGTCGCCAGAATCGGCCCCCACTGTCGGGCCTCGCCTCCAGCTCCCAGCCAGTCTTCCGCAAAGTTTCCCGGACCTTCTCGGAGTGGACATTGAACCGGCTTGCAAGCTTCGACACGCCGGTTCGGTCGCCGATTGTCGGTTTTTGCCCGGAGGTGGCCCGATGTTTAAGATATTTCTCCAAGTCGTCGGGCCTTCTCCAGTACCTCGCAGGCAATTTAGCCTCGCATCCTATCGTTCTCCAGGGCGATAACCCGCTTCTCCAGGTCGGAGACTTTCAAAAGTTCCCAGGCCTTAAGCCACGTAATGCACAACAGGTTAATTTTTTGTGCATTCTCGACCTGAAGCCCCGCCTCGAAGATATCATTTATCACTCTTCGACAAATTTTTTGCACGTCCTGGGGGGATTTAATCGATATCCCCCGCGTCCTTGGCTTTTTATTCTCGGTCATTTATACCTCGCAGCTTATCGTTATCGCCTCTCCCCTGGGGGGGTAGGGCAGACTCCGTAAACTCTATGCTACTGATCGCGTGTTTCATGATCACCATCTTCTTTCCATGTCCGATATCAAAGCACAACTCATAGAGGGAGAAGCTCTCCAAAACTGCGTTCAAGGGCCGCCCATCGTTCAATCTGCACAAGACTTTTTGCCCTAGCATCTTCATAAAGTAGTTCGGGCCGGTAGGTCTCGGTCTCTGTTCGGTATTATTTTCTTCCGCTACTATATATATCTACCTCGATTTTTCTCTCTGCATGATCTTCAGGCAGAAGGCGCACGGCTCGGATCGATTCAAGACTGCCTCCAGGCTCGCAACCTCCTCCTTTTGCCCCGCTGCTGCTGCTGCCTTCTCTTCGGCGGCTATCTTCGACTCCACCCGCTCCAGCCTACGCTCGAAAGATCGAAGGCTTCTCATAGACGGCCCTCCTCGTCGTCGTGGTCCTCAGCCGCTAATCTGGCGATTGCATCCTGTAACGCCTCCAGCTCCTCGATTATGGACCCGCTCCAGGTCCACAACCTTTCCAGCTCCTCAGCCGTCGTCGTTTTTGCCATGATTACCTCCGCAGGTTGTAGCCGCTGTTTCGTGATCCGCTCGCATCGCTGGAGAGGTCGGTCCTTCCATCCCTTCGCCCTAGATTAGAATGGTAGCAATCCCAGCACACAAGCCCCCAGCCAGACGCCCGAAGACCCCCACCATTCAGAGGGCGCCCGCATTTCGCACATTTCCGGCCACGGTAGGCAGTCGGAGAAGACGACGCCACAGGCTCCAGCTCCTCAGCATCGACGCCGCCACGGGGAGGAGATCGGCCCGGCTCGAAAGCAAAAAGAGAAGACTGCATCACAGGACCACCTCCTCGGAGGTCGGAAGGTTCCAGATGACCCCGCCGCCGTACTTCTCCCCCGTCTCAGTGTAGCCCGACTCACTCAGCCAGTACCGGACCACGGCGAGAGGGATAGGAGAAGCCAGTTTGCCCCGCGCCGTCTCCCATAACAGCATCTCAGGGAGACCCGGCCAATTCTGGCGGAGACGGCCAGCCAGGCCTTCCAGGACCTCGGACTCCTCCGCAGTCGGTAGGCTGTCCTCTTCTGGAATCGGTCGGTCTATTTTGCCTGTCTTCGGCGCGTCGTCCTCCGACTCGGAGGGCTCGGGAATCTCTCCAGCCAGCTCCCCCGCCACCCTCGGCTCGTCTGCTGCCTCTGGAGGATCCACAGAGGAGGGCTCGTCGTCCTTTGAGACATCCTCCTCATCCCTGGACAGAATTACACCCATTTTAGAATCGATAGCGGGAGGTATTTCGGACATTTGAGACAAAACGCCTTGTCTCAAATATTCGCTATCGGTCGCCTCAAATGGGGCATTTAGGACACGATCCGCCAGAAAATCTAAGGAGGAATTTATTTTCCTCCCGGAGACGGCCCACGCCCCCCCCGCCGATATACCAGATACCCCCTTTACATTTTCCTTCTTTATTATGTCTTGATTAGTAAAGAAGGCTTTAGAAGAGTCCTTTAGCGAATCGGGGCAATTTTTACCCAGATATTTAGGACATCCATTTTTTGTCTCAATCTGTCCTAATTCCCCTTCGCCGTCGCCCGTTGCGGATATTTGAGACATTACCTTTTGTCTCAATTGGTCGGTCGTCCAAAAGACGTGAGGGTTCCCAGGTGCTCCGGCCTTCTTTCGATAGATCAACCCCGCATCGTAAAGGTCGGAGAGGTAGCGCCCCACTGACTTAGGCGAGATCCCCGTATCTTTCGCTATCCGGTTCTTGGATGGGGAGGAGGAGACGAAATTGTAATGGTCCGGTTCGGTGGTAGGCAGCGATTTGAAGACCTTCAGAACCTTGTGGTTGATCTTGAACGCCTGTGCCTCCTCAAACTCAAACCACAGCTCGACCGCGTTCTGGAGGTCGGCATAGGTGGCGATCACGAACCGCCGCCCGTCGGTCATCTCCAGGATAGGGCGCTGGAATTGATTTTCATGGGCGGATATCTTGATTAACCGGACGAATTGGCCCGTACCTCGCCTATCGGCGCTGGAAGGCTCCGGCGCGTCGAAGGGAACCAGAACGTCCCTTATCCCCTCGTCTCGGAGAATCCGCCCCATCTGTTGAAGTACTGCCTTCTGAGTGTCGGTCTCCGGCCTCAGCAGCGCCCCGTATCGGAGCCCCTGGCGGATCTTTCCCCTTACCGCCTTTTCCCCGTCCTCGTCAACGTCGGCAACAGTCGCCAGAAACGAACGGCTCACCGCCTGGCCCTCGTCGTCCCGGAGAGGGAGAACTGAGGAGCTTTGAACGATAGGACGGCCCGGAACCACCAGATCAAGAGATTCCCCGTCGACGACGGTGAGGTTGCGGGGAGCCCCCGGCCCGTCGTCTCTGAACACCTTGAGAACCGGGATATGCTCCACCCTTGCATCATTGATGTAGAGGATAACGTCGTCAAAGGACCGCCCCTCATCCTCGTACCTTTTGGCGAGGTAATAGACGCTCTTCGGGCTCGCCTCGGTGAGGATCTCCAGGTTCTCCGGTGGATAGGTAGAATGAACCGCCCCCACGGTAACAGATTTGCCCCCCTGGGAGGCCCCCACCGCGTCGGCATGGAGCTTATCGCTCACCGGCATGTAGGCAGAGGAGCAGGAATAGATGAACGCCTTCGCAACCCCCGTGTTGCCTTCCACAGTCCCGGAGACATAATCACATCTGGCCTTGATCGGGTCGCCCGTCTCCAGGATCTCCCTGGCCTTGTCCTTGATCTCTTCGGAGACTTCGGGCCGCTCGCCCCCCGTCTCCTCGGCTCCGGCCTTCTCGTCTGCCTGTCTCCGCTCCTCCAGCGCCCACACGTCGCCCCGAATCTGGTTCCACATATCCGGATCTAGCCCCAGCTTTTCAGGGAGCTTTTCCCACTTTCGGATATCAAACCAGATAGGCATCTCGCCGACGATCGCCGGCTTGAACGTCCCGCCGCTCACTTCGACAAACCAATTCTTCATTTTGAATGATACCCGGATCCTCTCACCGTCGGGGAGATCGGCGACATACGCGCCCCCCTCCACCCGGACAGTGCCGGAGGAGGTCGTCGCCTTCGGTTCCCGGTCGTCCTCGTCGGGGGGGATCAGCCCCTTATCTTTGCAGGCCTTGATGACCGCCTGGAAGACGGTGGGGTCTTTGAGATGGTCCTTTCCTCTACAGTCGATCAGCCCTTCGAAGAGGGCAACCAACGCCGCCGCGTCTCCCCCGCTGTCGGCGTGGTGGTGGCAATACCAAAGCCCCGTCGCGACATTGACTGACAGCGCCGTCTTGGACTTCGAGTACTCGCCAGGCACATCGCCTTTCCATTCATCCCCGCTCGTCACCGTCGGGTTCCAGCCGTAGGCGCTCAAGACACGCCTTATATCGCCGATCCTCTCGGAGAGGGAGATGTCATCCTCTCGTCCTCGTTTAGCTTTCCGGGTCTCTCTCTCCATCTCCCTCAGCCTATCACGTGCAGAGGTATCGACGAGGCCCGCCGCCTCCTCGAAGGTCGGATTTTTGGTCGGATCGTCGGAGAATACAACGCCCTCCAGAATCTTCTTTAGATCCTCGATAGAGATCTCTGTAAGAGGGGAGTCGTCGATGATCTCCCTACGGCCCCCGCTCCAGTGAGGAGCCCCCGGCCCCGTGATATGGCCTCTCCCCGCGCATATTTGGCCGAGTTCTAGGCGCTTACGTGGATGGATTTTCCCCTCTTCGTCCTCCTCCTCAGGGGCGAGGATTGAAGGATGCCAGAAATGGAAGGTCTGAGGTAGCCCCTTGCAGATGCAGTACAGATGCAGGCTTTCCGGCTTGTGGGGGGCTCTGTCGGTCAGTGTCGGAGGGAGTCGGGCCATGATCCCCATCTCCTCCAAAAGCTCCCCCTGATCGGCGTCGAAGCCGATAAAGTTTCCGAAGGTACCCACCATCCCGAAGCCGTTCCCGGCCTCAACATAGGAGAGTAGGGTGGGGTCATCTTCTCGGAGGGCTCCCTCGTCGTAAAAGCTCGGGTCACAGGGAGCTTTTCCGGTGGTCTTGTCTCCTATGACCGGGGGCCTCAGCCTGGTAAATCGGAGGCCTTTCCCTTTCAACTGGTCAGGGATCGCCACAGGGAGGGAGGAGGTCACTCCGATCCCCTCCGCTCGGCTTCTAGCTGGTCCTGAAACCCTCGATCCCAGTCGTTGAACAACCCTTCATAATCGTCCCTGAAAGGGGGAATGTACGACGGCTCGCCGTCCTCCTCGCACCATATGCAGAAATCCGAAAGCCGTACATTGCCTATACCTATATCGAGGGCTAGGATGAGACCGACATAATCGAGCGCCACCGGCTTTTTGAATGCGAACGCTTCGCCGGTTTCGTTCAGCTCATCGATTTTGAAGATCTCCATCCAAAACCGATACGGGGACGGATGGGGGTCCAGATTCAGCATATACGAGACACCGGCATCGTCGGTCTCGGTCACCGCTACTAATCGGCGCCCGCAGATATGGCTGTGGTCGATGATTCCGTATTTTTCTAGATGATCCGAGACCGCCAACATCTCTGCGTCCAGCTTCTTGAGCACCTCGCCGAACCTGCCGGGGGGAACAGGGAGAGAGTCTAGCGTGTAGTCTTCGAAGTGCAACGATTGATAACCGTAGGTCTCGATGAAATACCAGAATCCCGGCCATCCGAACTCTTCCCCGACATCCTCCGAGGTGGTAAATTTACCACCCTCACTATCGAGTTCTGCTCGATACTTCGCGATCGTGGGGTGAGTAACGCCCGCCATCCTCGCCAGTTCGCGATCTGACAGCACCGACCATTCGGGATCTGACAGCAGAGCCAAAACTCCTCGTCGCTTATCATCTCTCGATCGGCGCAGACCATGTTTGGCATTAGCCGAGATCGAGAAAAGGAGGGCATCCCGACGAGATCCGGTCCTAAGATCGACATCGATCTCTTCCAGCCCTGCCTTTTGGGCCGCAACATACCGATGCCAGCCATCAGCGAGCCACTTCTGGGAGCCGTCGTCGAATACAGTTATAGCGGGGAAAGTTGCCCCCGCCTCCATCTCTTCGGCATACTCGGCTATTGTTGCATGGTCCATTGCTACCCGAGGCTGAAGATCGGGGTCGAGGGTGATCTCGGCGAGCTTCATCTCCTAACCACCCGGAATCGATATGGCCGCGACGTGTCGGTTCTGATGATCCCCACCCTCAGCCCTACGAGAGGGAGAAGTTCGTCGTAGAGATCCTCAGGCAGCGCGACCAAACACCGCCCGATCTTCGCCTCCAAGTGGCCGTCGGCGGGGACGATATGATCGAGAGGGCCAACAACTTCTTCAAAATTTCCAAGAATTATCGGAGGTATCCGGTTCGCACTTTCGCCGGATGAGTTAAATAGGAGGGGCAACGAATTATTCATCGACGCCACCACCTGTTATGAGGGCGTCGCCTCTTCTGGTGGCGATCGACGAAAGGAGTGTAAATATCGACGACATGCCGCGGCGAGGGTGGCCGCCCTCGCCTCGGGCTATACAATTTTCAATCAATGCGATCCCTCCCTAGAATCCCCTGATTACAAGCTCTTTTTCAACAGCTATTCGGACGATTTCGCTGGGGGTTCTGCGGTCCGCCTTCGCCGCCTCCTCCAACCTCGCTTTGTCCTCGGGATGGATGCAGAATCCCATTTTCTCATGGAGATGCCGGTCAAATATAGGCATGCCATCTCCTTAAATCTCATCAAATAAATAGCTTGCGGATTTATTTATCAATTCCTATTCTTTACCTATCCTTTCCGATTCTTTACCTATCCTTTCCGATTCTTTACCTATCCTTTTTATCAATCTGGAAAGCGTCGCCACTCATCAACCTCCGCCTCCAATGAGGGCAAAAAATAAATTCGATTAAAGATAACTTAGAAACCTGTCGTGGCGAGTCATGGTAAGGCGTGGCACTCCGAGGTCTGGTACGTAGGATCGATTTGGAGAAGAGAAAAATGACCAAGAAAGTCATGAAACTGATTGATCCATCAACTGGGTTGATGGAGTGTAAAGTATGCGGGTCACGACACTTTGCCATGCTGTCTGGCGGCGGTAAATACGTCAGAGGTTCTTGGCAATGCCAGTATGGGTGCAAGCTCGATTAGCCGTCCCATATTCTGGTGGAGAGAGATGGGGGCAACCCCCTATTCTCTCCCAAATTTGCTTATTGTTTTGTTGGGCTATCCCGCGATGGATATAACTTTGTGCATGTCCACATTCGAGGTGTAGATAGCTTTTCGGTTGGGAAAGCCTACGATGTCAGTCGGTGGGGATGTTGACAACTTCATTTCTTTAGTTTTTCTAACCGAGCTAATAACTTAGGAGGCATACTGCCTGGACCATGTTCTTGCCTTGAGAATCTTTCTAAGACGGCTATCTCTGATTCTAGATCTTTCTTCTTTCTATAAAGTACCGCTAATCTTTCGTAGTACCAAGGTGCTACTCCAAAGCCATCCTCGCTTCTTGCTTCTCTTTCTGTGGCCTTTACTAATTCGAGGAGAAGCTTCTCGGCATCGTCCAACCGGTTCTCCCTCATTAAAGACTTTACCTTATCAACATATTCCGTGAAGTGCTTACCTTTATAGAATCCGGGTTCATTCTTTGTACTAAGACCCAGCACTTTAAACACCTTCTTTAGCCGTATTTGACGTGAAATGCCTCCGTTTACATGTCACTCGTCTCCGTCTTCTCAACGTGGATGGTCTTTAGTAGAGGCAGAGTTCCTTCATCCCAGAAAAAATGACTCTCAATGTATACCCATGTTTCATTTTTGTTATATTGTGCTAAGTAACCCGGTGGCGTGAGACGACTTTGTCCGAAATAACCGCTACTTATCACCCCTATGCAACCGTCAATCTCCCGAGAAGCGAAGCCGACCATTTCTCCCCCCCTTTTTGCATAAATCCTGTACATATCATTCTCGCTTAACAACTTCGGAATTTCCTCCGAACTCTGAGATAGATAATCAGTTATTATCATCGTTGCATACCCTATCAATGGAGACGACGTCTCAGGAAGAAAAACGTCACCATCCTTCTCTAAAATTTCATTCGGGAAACCAATCTTTACACGATAATCCACACGTTCAGATCCGGCGAGTGTTTCTGAGGATGTATTATAGTATGTGACCTCAGCGATCTCGCCTACACCAAGGTCGAATGAGACATTATACGGTCCTATATGTTCAGTTTGTAATACAGCTCCGGCGGTACTGCAGATTATAATCAGTGCCCCCAATCCAAATACTAGATCCCTTTTTGTCCTCACTTTCACCACCCCATCGGGTAAACCAAAGTCATACCATCTCCCACGGGTATCTAATTTTTTCTCCTCTAGAAATTGTTGTCAAAACATCATATAATGGTTCTTGCATAGTTTTAGGTTGTTCTTCCGCCTGATTTACATAGCTAGGAGCATCCTGATCATAACGAATTTCGTTATATTCTCCTAAGAACAGGGCATGAATACCAATAAATTCGTTATCATACTCTGGCTTAATCCAAGCGAATACCCAATCTAATGGGGGCTCTTCACAGCTTAAATATATGGCTGCATTTTCTTCTTGGTCTGGCTTTATTCCCATCCCTGTCCCTGAACTACAAAAATGACTATGAGTTTCTATAATCTCATTCTTATAATACTCTCCTATAGCACCGTGTACTCTCCAAGCTGCAAGGTCATAAATTAAATTCCAAAGACCTGGTGTCGTATCGCTAATTTCAGTTGATAGTTTACCATCCCGCAATTCTATATGGTTTAGCACTAGACGATTTATTTCTTGATCAGAGAGAGAGACCAGATCTATCCTGATGGCAGAAGTATTATCTGAGAGAATTATTTGGGTGTTATTCCCATCTTGTACGTCTTTAGCAACTGCCCAGCCTTCAGGAATAGCAAAGCTCAAATTATGTCCTGTATAAACTTCATTCTCCTGTTGGCCGCTTGATACAAGAATGCAAGTCGTAGTCAGCAGAGCTAATGCTATGAATATCGATTTTAGCTTCATATTACAGGTCTCCCTTTTAGCTTAGTGCTTTTATCATCTTTAGGTTTTTCGGAGCAAAATCAATAAGCCAAATAAATACATATATCCAAATTATATCCCCATCTGTGGCACGTGAGCCAAATACGATTCGCGAAGCTCTTTTCGGTCGATGTGATCGTATATATCGATGGCCTCCTTACGCACGTCGCCGCGAAGCTCTTGAATGAATTCGCGACTCATCCCCGCTCGTCTCAAGTGAGTCGTGAACCAGTGCCTACAACAGTGAGGCGAGAAATGATCCTCCATTCGGTCGGAGTCGGGATTATGTAGACCTACTTGTTTCGCCACCCTCTCGACCATCCGACTTACTCCACTACGCTGTATTCTCTCACCACGGTTGTTTATGAAGAGGGCCTTTACACCGTCCTTATTTCGCGAATCTCTGACCCTCATCCACCGCCTCAATATGAAAGAGGTTTCGTCGTCGAAAAATACCGTCCTGTTGCTTCTTTTCGCTGTCGGTTTAAGCTTGATGCTCTGCTCCACCCAGTTGATATCGTCGGTGTCCAGAGCGATAAGCTCCTTCCGCCTTATTCCGGTCTTCGCGAAGATGGTTATGATTGCCTTGTCTCTTGCATCCATGGTTGAGTTGATGAGACGGGCCATATCCTCCACAGAGATCAGCTTCCGGGACTGACCTTCATCGCTGTCTTTGTAGCGCCGAAGGTATCGTTTCCGTACTTGCAGGACGGGATTCATTTCCAGAAGCCCTTCATAGGCGAGATATTCGTAAAAGCTGGATAGTGTGGTGAATTGGTTCTCAACCGTCTTTTGGGATAGGCCCCGATCGAATCTCTGAAATTCCAGGTAATCTCGAAGGATGTCCTTATCCACATCAAACAGATGCGATCCTCGTTGATCAAGGTATCTCTGGAAGGTCTTGACGTTGTAGACGTAGACTTTGACAGTCCCCGGAGACATGCCCCGGATAGTGCAGTCTTTTTCAAACCTGTCGATAATCCTCTCAGCAGACGGCTCTTTTCGAGAACTTGAACCTTCCCCAGACGGCTTATCGCGAGCCTTGATCATCCTTTCCACCTCCAGCCGCGTGAGGTGGACACCACCAAACCGAAGTCCTCCAGGTTGTCAAGCTGGGTGGAGATCGCTTTCACAAGATCGGCTTCACGGGGATCAATACCAAGCTCTTCAAGTAACCTGTAGCTGTCGATAACGGTCTTTTGCTTTAGGATCGCTATGAGTTCTTTGTTATACTCACGCGCCCCCTCAAACCCGCCTTCAAGGAAAGTTGCATTTCGATACCTTGTCAACTCGGATTCGTACCGATCGATGATAATATTCTTGAGCTTGAGGTCATCCCGAAGCTTCCTTACCTCGTCCCTGAGACTCCCCAGCTCTTTTATCATCTCGGTCCGGGGCTTGAACTCCGACTCCTCCATGAGGGCGTTTTCTACAATCTCGATGACGAATTTAGAAAGGGGGACGCCCGCCTCGTTGGCCAATTTATCCCAGCGATTTTTGTCCTCGGAGGAAGGTAAATAGACATAGACATATCTGGACCTATCAGGCTTAACCACATTACCCACCAGTAGATAAAATAGGCTTCCAGCTATTTAAGCATTACTAGTAAGAAGGCGCTGAGGGTGAGATTTGAACTCACGAGGCGCGTGAGCGCCACCGGTTCCCCCGTCGGAGTTTCGCTTTCGCCGATGGTCCGAGTTCAAGACCGGCGCCGTGGGCCGCTTGGCTACCTCAGCCCGCGCCTTCTTCTTGGAGCCGGGACTTTTTAAGGCTGGCGATCTGGCCCCTCGCAAAGGTTTTAACGCCGATGGCGGTAGATGGGGAAACCATGCTGATCAAAGACGCCTCGATCGTGGAGGGGGGAAGGCTTTGCCGGGACGTGAACATCGCCATCGACGGCGGCCGGATCGCCGGGATCGGCCCGGGGATCAAAGACGAGTCGGGCGACGGCGAGGTGATCGATGGCAGAGGAAAGCTCGCCATACCGGGCCTGGTAAACGCCCATACCCACCTCGCCATGACCCTCTTTCGGGGGTACGCCGACGACATGGAGCTGATGCCCTGGCTCTCGGAGAAGATCTGGCCCCTGGAGGCGAAGCTGACCGCCGAGGACGTCCGCTGGGGGACAAAGCTCGGCTGCCTCGAGATGATTAGATCGGGGATCACCTGCTACAACGACATGTACTACTTCATGGACGAGACGGCGGAGGCGACGAAGGAGATGGGGCTTCGGGCCTTCCTCGCGGAGGTCGTCTTCGACATGAGGCCGGACCAGATCGAGGGGGTCGAGCCCTTCGTAAGACGCTGGAAGAACGACGACCTGATCGTTCCTGCCGTCGGCCCCCACGCCGTATACACCTGCTCGGAGGAGACCCTCCTAAAAACAAAAGAGATCGCCGAAGAGCACGACCTCCTCCTCCACATCCACCTCTCGGAGACGAGGTCGGAGGTGGAGAGCTTCGAAAAGAGCAGCGGCAAAAGCCCCGTCGAGTACCTCGACTCCATCGGCTTTCTCAGCGACCGGGTGGTGGCGGCCCACTGCACCTGGCTCTCGCCAAAGGACGTCTCGATCATCGCAGAGCGGGGAGTCTCCGTCGCCCACTGCTCCATCAGCAACCACAAGCTCGCCTCCGGGATCGCCCCCCTCGACCGGCTCCAGGAGGCGGGGGCGAGGATATGCCTTGGGACCGACGGCGCCTCCTCGAACAACAGCCTCAACTTATTCCAAGAGATGAAGACGACGGCGATAGCCCAGAAGTGCGCCCATTCCCGCCCCGACCTCTTCGCCGCTGGCGAGGTCTGGAGGATGGCGACGGAGAACGCCTACATCGCCTTCCGCCTCGATATGGGCCTCCGGGCTGGCGCCATCGCCGACCTATCCCTCATCGACCTCAAAAAGCCCTGGTTCTGTCCCCTCGCCGACGACAACATCGTCTCCCACCTCGTCTACAGCGCCCAGGGCGGCGTGGATACGACGATCGTCGGCGGCCGGGTCCTGATGAGGGATGGGGTCATACCGGGGGAGGTGGTGATCCTGGATCGGGCCCAGGAGCAGTTCAACGACCTCCTGGCGAGGTAGACGGCCAGATGGCCAGTGATCATTTCGTGGACCTATCTCGAAATACGTGGCCCAACGGCCTAGGGGCGTTCGGCTGGATCTGAGGGTGGCGGTAGAAGGGAGCGGTAGCCGAGGGGATCGGCGGCGGCCCCGAGAGGGTCACCACCGCTTCTTCCTCCGGAGCCGGGGGAGGCGGAGCCCCCTCCTCACCCCGCCGAGGTAGATCAGGGTTATGAGGATGGCGACGATTGGGACGACGAGGAGGGCCCTAAGTCCAGTCGGGGCCTTCACGTCCACCAGGGCCGCCAGCTCCTCCGACCTCTCCTCTCCCTCTCCGGCCCGGTATCGGACCTGCCAGACGAGGGCCCGTTCCCCCGGATCGGCCAGTCTATCCACCTCCAGGGGATACTCGGCCCCTGACCTCTTACCCGGCTCGACATCACCCAGCTCTATCTCCTCGCCGGTGGAGTTGAAGGGCGGATGGACGAGGAGCCTCGCCCGGAGATCCCGAGCAGGAAGGTCACCTCGATTGGCCACCACCAGCTCCAGGGCGGTGGAGCGGCCTGGGGATATGGAGCCCTTCACCACCTCCAACTCGAGGATCGGCCCCGCCATCACTGGGACCTCGATGGATATCGTCTCCGTCGTATTGCTCCTCTGAAAATGAATCTCAGGATAAAGGGGGTTTCCCCGGACCAGGACGTCCTCCAGCCTCTCGTAAGATATCTCCAGTACCATAGGGTAGACCCCGGCGCTGGCGGTGCTGTCGGCCCGGACCGAGAACTCCATCGGCCTATCTAGGACCTCGCCCCCGGCGAGGGAGCCCGCCAGCTGGGGGCGCGATAGGACCTCCACCCGATCGTCCCTCGAAGAGAGCCTCCCCCGGATACCGATGGCCTCCGACCCTTCCATCTCCATCTCCCCCTCCAGAAGGGCGAGCATCTTATCGTCCTCGGTTTGGGGGGCTTTCTTCTCCACGAGGCCCGTGACCTCCCCCTGGTTCTCTATCTTCACGAAGATCGACCCCGTCTTTCCCGTTTCGAGGGTCGAGTTGACGGAGGTGACAAAGATCCGGGGTCCCCCCTCGGACCCGTAGAAGTCCTCCTCTGCCAGGGCGAGAGGCAAGAGGAGGAGAACAAGAACCGCCGCCCCCATCATAAGAGTGAATTCGGTCATCTCATATCTCCGAAGACCGTCCTTTCGGCCGTCTAATTTCATCCGCATCACCCACGTTATGACCTATCGCCAGGATCTCCACCCTGGGTCCTTCAACCTTCTTCTTCATAGCTTCCGTGATATAAGGAAGTCCCCGCCAAGATTCGGCCCTGGAGACGGTGGGAGTCCGGCGTCTTAGGGGAGATGGATGATCGTGGGCGACGGAATTGGATGAGGCAGAAGGATGATGACGGCGGATATTGAAGGTCGGGAGAGGTATGGTCATCTGGGAGGTGGAGGATGATTATGAGGACGGATGAGGGCAGGGGGGACCCCTCAAACCCCCTCGCCCTCCATCTCCAGGGCTTCCTCCGCTGTCATTCCCCCGTGGACTATGGAGCAGATCTGCCTGGTGATAAGGGTCGGGTCCCTGTGCTGGAAGACGTTCCTCCCGATGGCGACGCCCCGGGCGCCGGCGCCGATCGCCTCGGCGACCATCTCCAGAAACTTCACCTCCGTCTCCGTCCGGGGCCCTCCGGCGACGACCACGGGGACGGGACAGCCCTCCACCACCTCCCGGAAGGAGTCGGGGTCGCCGGAGTAGCTCGTCTTGACGACGTCCGCCCCCAGCTCCGCCCCCACCCTGGCGGCGTGGGCGATGTACTCGGCCCGGTGCTCGTCCTCGATCTTCTTTCCCCGGGGGTACATCATGGCGAGGAGCGGCATACCCCACTCCTGGCACCGCCTGGAGGTCTCGCCCAGGGTGGCGAGCATCCTCGCCTCGTCCTCGGCCCCCACGTTCACCTGAATGCTGACGCCGTCGGCTCCGATCTTCAGCGCCTCCTCCACCGTCGCCACCAGGACCTTGTTGTTGGGGTCTGGGCCGAGGTTGGTGGAGGCCGAGAGGTGGAGGATCAGCCCCAAATCCCTGCCGTAGCCCCGATGGCCAAAGGTGGCCGCCCCCTTGTGGACGACGGCGGCGTCGGCTCCACCGGCAGCGACGAGGTCTGCCGCCTCCCTCACGTTCTTTATCCCCTGGACCGGCCCGACGGTGACGCCGTGGTCCATGGGGATGATCACCGTCCTATCCGTCTCCCTGTTGAAGATCCTCTCCATCCTGACAGATTTTCCTATCAATGACATCTCTCCCAATTTTGATGTATTTATAAGTACATTAAAGTACTTTATTGACCTTTGATGTGCATAATTTTTTGGTATTTATATCTTCCCACTCCCCGGCTCGCCAGGCTAAAATACGATCACCGTCTTTAGCTGTGGATCGGGGAGTGATCATCATCGAGAGTTCAAGATCCAATCCAAAGCGGTCGGGAGGAGGCCCGCGATCGGGACTTCTTTGGCCCTGGAGATCATGTCGTCCTCATAGATCGGCGATCTCATTTCTCATCTTGGGAGTTCTCCTCGTCGGCAGCGCCTCTGCTGGGGGGAACATGAACTGTCCGGACTGTCCTGACTGGTCAAATCTGGATGCCTGGTGGGCCAAATACCACAAGACCAACGCGGTGACGGACCCGTCGCCATCGACGGCGGTGCTCAATCAGGCGGCTCAGGCCCAAAACAGCTCTTCAGAGGCCCAGGAAGGGGGGGGAGGGTATCCCAATGATGAGATCCTGATCCGTCCGGGGGCCGATCTTGATGGGAAAGTCCTCCTGGACGCCCGGTCCCCCGAGGATTACGAGAAGGGACATCTTCCTGGAGCAAGGAACCTCTACTGGAGGTTGGTTAGGGAGGGAGAGGTCTTGGACCCGAATCTGGCGGTCGAAGAGCTCCGCCGTCTGGGGGTGAACGAGACCGACCCGGTCGTCGTCTACGGTCGCGGTGACGACTCAGCCTACCTCTTCTGGGTCCTCGATTACCTGGGCCACGAAGACCTCAGCCTTCTCGACGGGGACGTGGAAGCCTTCCCTGAGCTGGATCTGGTCGAGAACGCCCCCGAGGCAGCATCCTCCAACTACACCCCTGCGTTGAGGTCGGGGATCCTGGTGAACGGAACGATGCTTGCTCAGGCGAAAGGAAGCATCGAGGTCCAGATCGTGGACACTAGGTCGAGCTACTCTGACTTCGCTTCATCCCGAATCTCAAACTCCATGTACGTCAGGCCGATCGACATCTACTCAGACCCCGAGGCCCGGACCCTCAAGAGCCCGGAGGAGCTAGATCAGCTCTTCTTGGGCCGGGGGATCGACAAGGATAAGGTCCAGATCGTCTACGGGACCCCTGAGGCTTGTGGCTTCTACTTCGCCCTGAAGGCGATGGGGTATCGAGCGACGGTCCTGGACGGGACCTGGTGGAAGAAGACCGATTTTGCCGTCAGCTCGATATCCTGAAGCCCATAAGCTGCCATCTGCCGTCCGCTGCCCCAGGGGGCGGATGATGGGCAGTTGTAGGGCCAAGGGGAAGGGTGGCGGTGTTATCCCGTCCCGGGAACCCGCCCATCTCTTCATGGGAGGAGAGGAGAAGGCCGAGGCATGATGCTCAAGGCCTTCTGATCTATGAGGGTTTGACTATTTTTCCGCAAGGGCCGTTCTATGGCTATGCTTGCGGCTCTGCTCTTCTTTTGAAAGCAGGCGATCTCTCCGTTCGACGGACCGAGTTAAATAAATTGTGGTTGACTGAACGCAAAATAATTTGTTTAGAACCAAACACTTAATACGTATTAATTTCGACCGTATAGCCATGCCCAGATCTGAACAGGTCTCCATACGGCGATGTATGGCCATCGAGGACCTCGACGCCAGGATAAGGGAGCTGGAGAAATGCGTCAGGGTCCTGAGGAGGCTGCGCTTTGTAAGATACCGTTATCAGGGATTCAGCGTTGCGACCTCGTCTCATCTGGTGGGCGTCACCAAGAGCGTAGGGTATACCTGGCAGAGGAGGTGGAACGCCGGGGGCTGTAAGGGTCTGATGCCTAGGCACGGCGGCGGAAGGCCGACGAAGCTCTCGCAAGTTCAAAGAGAAAAGCTTGTTGTGCTTCTCCGTCAAAGGGGACCTTGGGGTACGGGAGAAGTCAGAGATCTCATACGCAGCGAATTTGGCGTGGAGTACACCACAAAACAGATAAGGATCATCCTGAAAGGGCTCGGCGTTGGCATCTCCCGGAGCTCCGCCTCACAGAACCCGGAGATTTTAGAATGAAGCTCAGACCAGAAGGCGTCTCCTTGAAGGTTGGATCGAAGGGTCCGAGCCTGGAGGGGAAGACGGTGCCCGTCCTCCGACGGCCAGAGGTCTCCGACGGTGCGAAGATATCCGCCCTCGCGAACTCCTGCGAGCCGCTGGACGGAAATTCTGCATACAGTTACCTTCTCCTCTGTCATCACTTCGCCGATACCTGCAGCGTCGCCGAACTGGATGGCGAGATCGTCGGCTTCCTCTCCGGATATCTTCCTCCTGATCGGGAGGGGGTCTTCTTCGTCTGGCAGGTGGCAGTGGATCCTCGGATGAGGGGTCGAGGCTTCGGGAAGCTTCTGATCCGGGAGGTTCTGCGGAGGCCGGCCTTGACGAACTGCCGTTTTATGGAGACGACCATAACCCCATCCAACGAAATCTCTCGGAGGCTCTTTCGGTCTCTTGCCAGGGATCTGGAGGCTCGATGTTCCGTATCCTCCTGCTTCTCTGAAGAAGATTTTGGGCAAGAAAACCACGAAGCTGAAGATCTCTTCTGCATAGGACCGTTACAGCTTGAACGGGTGATATGATTATGAACGATATGAGCACCATCAATCGTCTTGAGTCAAAGGTTCGAAGCTACTGTCGCCACTTTCCCGTCGTCTTCACAAAGGCGAGGGGTGCGACCCTCGAGGACGAGGAGGGTAATGTATACATCGACTTTCTCGCTGGCGCAGGAGCCCTCAACTACGGCCATAACGATCCGGTTTTGAAAGCGAAGCTCCTCGATTACATCGAGGCCGACCAGATCGTCCATGGCTTGGACATGGCCACCGGGGCGAAACGGGCCTTCATGGAGGCCTTCGAGTCCTTGATCCTCTCACCCCGGAAGATGAATTACAAGATGCAGTTTACGGGCCCCACGGGGACGAACGCCGTCGAGGCGGCGATGAAGGTCGCCCGAAATTTTACCGGGCGCCAGACGATCGTATCCTTCACCAACGGCTTTCACGGCGTAACCCTGGGGTCGGTCGCAGCCACCGGAAACAGCCACTTCCGAGATGGTTGCGGCATGCAGCCCCAGGGGACCGCCTTCATGCCCTACGACGGCTACATGGGCGACGAGATCGATACCACCGAGTACCTGGACAAGATGCTCACCGATGGGAGCAGCGGCCTCGACCATCCCGCAGCCGTCATCGTCGAGACGATCCAGGGAGAGGGCGGGATCAACTTAGCGAGCAACGAGTGGCTCCGATCCCTCCAGCAGGTCTGCCTCAAACACGAAATTCTCCTGATCGTCGACGATATCCAGGTGGGATGCGGAAGGACCGGGACCTTCTTCAGCTTCGAGGAGGCTGGGATCTTCCCAGATATCATCACCCTCTCAAAGTCCCTGAGCGGCTACGGCCTCCCCCTCTCCGTCGTCCTGATGAAGCCGCATCTCGACCAGTGGGAGCCGGGAGAGCACAACGGCACCTTTCGCGGGAACAACCTCGCCTTCGTCACCGCCAGGGCTGCCCTGGAAGAGTACTGGAGGGACGGATCGTTTGAGGTGGAGGTGAAGAGGAAGGGTGAGATCGTCCGAGAGAGGCTGGAGAGGCTCGTCGACCTCGACGAGAGGGGCGTCCTCTCGGCCCGGGGGAGGGGGATGATGCAGGCCCTCGACTGCGGAAGCGGGGAACTCGCCTCTCGGATATCCGCCCTCGCCTTCGAGCGGGGTCTCATCATGGAGACCTCCGGATCTCTGGATCAGGTTCTCAAGTGCCTCATTCCCCTAACCATCACCGACGATGAGCTGGAGCGGGGCCTCGCCATACTGGAGGAGTCCGCCATCGAGGCCCTCTCGGAGGTCCCCGAGAAGGCTCCAAAAGAAGGGGTGGAGAAGCTATGGATGGAGGTTCTGGCATGATCGTGAGGAATCTGGCAGAGGCGGAGAGGACCGACCGGAGGGTGGTGGCGGTGAACTGGGAGAGCACCCGCCTCCTTCTGAAGGAGGATGGGATGGGCTTCTCCTTTCACATAACCACCATCTATCCGGGGACCGAGACCCAAATCTGGTACAAAAATCACCTTGAATCGGTCTACTGCATCGAGGGGGAGGGTGAGGTAGAGGTCCTGGATGGAGAGGGGGATGACGAAGGGTTCGATCACCGAAGGGCAGAAGCCAAAAGAGGCGACGGCGAAAGTGGGGGCGGCACCAGCCCTCAGCCTCAGTCCCGAGGAGACGGCGGCGAGATCTACAAGATCACGCCCGGAACCATATACGTCCTGGATCAGCACGAACGCCACCTCCTGAGGGCCAAGACCCCCCTCAAGCTCGCCTGCGTCTTCAACCCCCCCCTCTGCGGAAAGGAGGTCCATGATGAGGCTGGGGTCTATCCCCTCGAAGCAGAGGCAGTGGCGGACTGAAGAGCTGAATTTAGGGGAGGTAGTCGGTTCTGATCGGAGAAAATACCTCAATAGCTACCGAATCCTTGATGATACGAGCACCATGTTCCACGTTGCTCGGGATGCACCAGCTGTCACCTGGTTCTGCCTCGAATTCGTCTGGGCCGATGGAGAGCAATATTCTTCCTGACACCAAGTACCCGGTCTGTTCTTGAGGGTGGCTGTGTTTGGGTAGCAGCCCTCCCTCAGATAGCCTGAACTCGGTGAGGAGGCTCTCACTTCCGTAAACTAAGGTCTTTTGGCGTATGCCGACCAGGGTCTGTTTATATCCGTCGTTCTCATGCTTGTAGAACATGCTAAAACCTCTTATGCGCACGTACGTCACCATCGGATATGCTTCGGTCCATAACATATACTTGAGGCCTGAGGAAGCTCGAACTTATCACCGGCATCGCCATACAAGAATGGCGCCTATTATGGCCCCGCCTTTGAGCGGGCTTTGAGGAGGGTCAGAGACGGAAGGGAGAGATCTCTATCATATCTGCGCCTTCGGAGACGGTTTGAGCTGCGAAGCTTGCGCCCTCCGCCGAGAGCTTATCTGCCGGGATCTGCGGGGAGAGCGGAGGCTCTTCGTCCTGAGCCAGGTTCCCTTCTTCCTCCTCTCCTTCTTCGGGATGGGGGCGGTGGGCGTCGCGACGGGGGTCTGGTGGCCTATCTTCGCTTATTCAGCGGCTGGAATGGCATTTCTCGGCCCTGGAGAGATGGCACTCTTATGTCGTCACTGCCCCCACTATGCGAGGGTGGGCCCGCGGCTCCGCTGCATCGGGCCTAACCCCTTCCCCAAGCTATTTTCCCCTCGCCTCCAACCGATGAGCGGTCTCGAAAAAGGCTTCCTCCTCCTCTTCATCGCCTCTCTCCTCCTCTTTCCCATCGCTGTACAGGCATATGGGGCATGTTTCTTCTTCGCCGAGGGGTGGGAGTGGGGGCTTCTGGGGATGGCGTTGGCGGCCCTTGGGACGGCGGTGGCCGCCCTCCACCTCCTCCGAGTCCTCACCCGCCATTTCTGTCTCCGGTGTGTCAACTTCTCCTGCCCGCTAAACAGGGTCCAAGACGACGTCGTCGAGAGGTACCTGGAGATGAACCCGGCGATGGGGGCGGCCTGGAAGGAGGGCGGCAGCTGAGGGGATCAAGGGCCAGGCATTGAGAAAGGATCACCGCAAGGAGAGACAGGCTCAGCGGTCTTGCTATAAACGAATCTTTTATAGAAAAAGGTAGTAAGGCTGGGGCTACAGGCTGCTCTCAGTCCTCCATGAGGCTTCTTTGAATATGGTCCCGGGATACTTAACATCGGAGGTGAACTCCTCGGTCACCAGACGGTACTGCCTCTGGTTTCTGTTGCCGCGACGTTCCAGGACGCCGTCGTAGTACATCCTCGAAAGGTATGTGGAGACGGTGCTGAGCTTTATGTCGTCGGATATGGTCTCATACCGGTCTCTGAGGTCGTTTGAAGAGAACCAGGAGTCGGGGAACTCATCCCTGACGAAGATCTCCAGCCTGTCTCTGAGGGTCCGGCTGTTGTCAGGTTTCGCCAGGACGTCCTCGGGGAAATGATCTGGGGCTTCTGAGAAGACGCCGGCTGCGTCCAAGAAGTCTATGATCCTCTCTCGGACTATGGCGCCCTCAAATACGTGGGTAGACTTCATCCCCTTATCTTCGATCTCGATCTTGATCTTCATTCGACCCATCCTTCAGTGGGGACCCCTTTTTACGAGCCTTCCCTCTCTGAGATTATGGAGACGGAGAAGCTTGGCAGAAAGATCGAGGGAATTGTGAATGGCGAATCAGGACCATATGGAGCAGAACTCCTGATCCGCCCGCCCCCTTCATTTCAACCCTTCATCTGATGATATCTACCTTTGAGTGATGAAGGGCGAATCAAGACGAGAGCCGTCTCGGAAGCTCCATCCGATTCGCCCGCCCCCCTTCATTGCTATCTCCCTTACCAGCTACCTAGTTAAATGTGAATTTGGAGCCCCGGGATCGATCCCGAAGTCGCTCCAAAGACAGAGGTAAACTCACGATCTTGCCTCCCTTCACTTCCCCTACCAATGAAGAACCTCCACCCCCTTCAAAGCAGAGATCCCCCCTTCATTGCTTTGTGATCAGGCTGGATGTGAATTTGCTTCTGCAACCATCCCTTGTGTTATATTGGTATATAAACTTTTCTGAGTGTAGGGAGATGTAGTAGCCAGGTAAAACTTGATAAATACAGTTTAATTAAGGATTTAATTCAAAATATTGGGTTAAATCATATTCACAAGACTTCAAATAGGTTTAGTATTTGATAGATTCAAAAATGAGATAGTTGACGACCAAAAGACCGGCAAAAATCGGAAGACTCTCTTTCCTCCCCAGGAGAATGGAGAATGCCCAAAAAGATCCTGCCGTCGTCCTCATCGAATATATATCGGAGTTTGAAATGAGGCGCCCCCCCGCGGGGCAGTAGACGGCTCAGTCGCGCCCTCAGAGGACGGGCCTGAAGCTCCGGCCGCCTTTGCATCGGCGGCAGACCCCGGAGCTCGGGTCAAAGCATCGCGCACATACAAGCCCCCCACAGAGCCGACAGGTGAAGAGCTTTCCTGTCGTGCCGCATATGCTGCATATCCCCAGAAGTTCCATGATATCAAGACGCCTGATACGGTTCGAAGTACTCCTCCACCAGCCAGTCGCCGATCTCCTTCATATACTTGCGCTTCCGCTCGTCCTCCAGAGCGGCCTGGTAGATCTCGGATAAGTCTTCGTACATGGATATCCAAGGGGCTGGCTAGAACCCATTTAAATCTGTCGCGCCCCAGGGGCGGCCTTCCCAGGATATAGCCCCATCGAAGGGGTAATGAGGCCCATCATGGAGGCCTGAAGGGGGCGGAGGCACGGCGGCTTCGGCCGCCTCTCCTCTTTCCCAGGATCAGAGCCACGGAGCTCGAATCGAAGACCCCCTGGAGTTCTCCGGCATGGATGGGGTGGTCACCGCAGATTATCATCATGCTCTCTTCCGGGACCGCAGCGGCGATATCTCCAATATGGTCGTCGACGTCGGATGCAGCCTCTCTTACCTCGTCAATCCCTCCGCCCTGATGAGCTACCCGATCGATCCCTATGAAGTGAGAGACGAGGACCCTCGGGTCGGCATCCAGAGCCTCGAGGGACCGGGCAAGTATCTCCCGGTCGAAATCCCGGACGCTCAGGCCTCGGGGAACGCCCAGGGCCGCCTCTACGAACCCCTCGAAGGTCCGGGCCCCCTCCTCCTCCATCACCACCGCCGATCGAACCCCCTCAAAGCTGGCCCACTCCAGGAGGCTTCTGATCTCCGATTCGGAGGCCTGGCGGGTGCTGCCGATCCCATGGTTTTCGGGGAGGAGGCCTGTGAGGATCGATGCGATCGCCGGGGTGGTGGATGCCGCCACAGCCTCGGCGGCGAGGAGAAGCCCCTCTTCCGCCATGCCCCTCATATTCGGGAGGAAGGTCTCCAGGAATCGGTATAGTCCGTAGCCTAGGCTATCGACGATCGCTAGGACGACCCTTTCGCATCCCCATCCCTCCACCCCGTCGATCGGCCTCCCGTCGATGGGAGGGGTTCTCGCCCCCAGGACCCGGGCCATGGTGGGGGCTACGTCCACGAGCTTGATAGATCCCAATACAATCAATCCTCCGGGAGGAGGCTCTGGAGATCGGGTGGCTGAACCGTTTCACTGGTCCGACCCAAAACCCCACCCTCTTCAGTGGAGGGGTCCGACCTTCGGCCTTCCGGCCCCCTTCGCCGCCCCGCCAAAGTGCTCTTTGATCTCCAGCTCCACCTCCATCTTTTTCTTCTTGGGGTCTTCCCTGTAGCTGATCTCCAGGGTGACGGGCTCGTCGGGGTTGAGCCTGATCTGCTGCTGAGAGATGCCCATCTCTATCCCCTTCCCCCTCTCCAGGACGTCTGCCAGCTCTCGGAGGAAGGCCGCCGCCTCGGCGAAGCTGAGGGGGCGCTCCTCTTGGACTCGGTTTCTTTTTTCGTCCTTCTCTGAGGTCTGTCCGGAGCTGCCCTCTGATTCCCTTGGGTTTAGAATCGACATTCAAATTCACCTCTCGCATCGGATTTGTGGTTATATCTGATCTCTATCGCTAAAATAGGTTTGGCCCTTTCACGAAGTAGAGCCGCTATCGAATCTATTTTTATTAAATATTCCTTCAGCTCTTCAGAGGTTCTTCCCCCTCCTCTTCTGCTTGGGTTCATCGGCTCGGCTCTCCAAGAGGTCGGGATCTTTAGAGACCCTGTAACGACCGTTGATCCCCGCTCTATTCTTGATCCTAAGTGACCACCGTCCCTGCTCAAAATATGGAGCCCAGGGGCGTGAGGAGAGCTTCATCGAGACCCCGATTCGACCCCAGGAGGTGCGCTGGCTAGCTGTGCATGCCTTGCCTCTCCTGAGGGGGCGATGAATCTGGGCTGGGAGAGGATGCTGATCTTCATCTAGCGGGTGGTCGAGTACGCCTTCAGAGCCGTCTCCGGCAAGGTTGTATCGGTCGGGTTCATCAACTCCGTCATGGACGTCGCCCCGGAATGCGACTTGCGTTCCCTGGAGCGACACCCCGCCAGTCCCTGAGGCGCGGATCCTCGCTTCGAAGGACCCCTTGGCCATCGATGCGGCTAGCTTCGACCTCGTCAACGCCCAGGAGAGGCAAGCGGCCTCCGCCCTGCGCTCCCAGCACGGACCCGAAGGTGGACGGAAGTCTCCAGATAGAATAAGGCGAGGAGATCGGCCTTGTATCCTTCCGGCATCGGCTTGTTGAGATCCGAATCCTCGACGGAAAGGTTTAACGCGAGCGGAGAGAGAGGGTGACGGTGCTGGGATCGATGGGCCTAGATCGGGTGGGAACGACGAAAGATCACGCCGCGGGTGCTGATGGACGGCACGGACGGCAACACCTTTGAATCTATCGGAAGATCCGATCCCTGTTATTCAGCTTATGGAGTGGTAGAAGATGGGAGATCTGTTCGCGGAGGTTGCTGCCAGGGCAAAAGCGGAGGATAGAGCTTACCTGATGGAGCACGAGTGCAAGGCCGTCCTCGAGGGCCTCGGCATATCGACGACGGGTTCCCAGGTCGCCCGGTCTGAAGAGGAGGCGGTCAGGATGGCGGAGGCGATCGGCTACCCCGTCGTCCTCAAGATCGTCTCTCCCGAGGTCGTCCACAAGTCCGACGCCGGCGGCGTCAAACTCGACCTGAAGGGGGCGGAGGAGGTGAGGCAGGCCTTCATCGAGATCAGGGAGGCGTTTGGGGAAAAGAAGATCGTCGGGGTCGCCGTCCAGAGGATGGCCCCGCCGGGGACGGAGGCGATCGTCGGGGTCGCCCGGGACCCGACCTTCGGCCCAATCCTGATGTTCGGCCTCGGGGGGATCTTCGTTGAGATCCTCCGGGACGTCTCGCTCCGTTCGATCCCCATCACCGAGGCCGACGCCGAGGATATGATACGGGGGATAAAGGGGCGTGCCCTCCTAGAGGGCTACCGCGGTCGTTCCGCGGACATCCTGGCTCTCAAACGCCTTTTGATGCAGATATCCGACCTGGTGGTGAAACACCCCGCGATCGCAGAGATGGACTTAAACCCCGTCATCCTATACCCTGACGGCTACGCCGTGGTGGACGCGAGGATTATATTGGGGGAGGCGCTGGAGGAGGCGGACGCGGCCCCGCCGAAGGTCCAGGACCTCCACGACCTCTTCTACCCTAAGAGCATCGCCGTCATCGGAGCCTCGGGGACGAGAGGAAAGCTCGGCTGGAACGTCTTCTGCAATCTGATAAACCACGACTTCAAAGGAGAGCTCTACCCCATCAACCCCCGGGCCGAGTCGATCCTGGGGATAAAGGCCTACCCGCGGATCAGCGCCGTCGGAAAGCCGATAGACGTCGCCGTCATCCTCGTCCAGGCGTCGATGACCCCGGAGGTGGTGAAGGAGTGCTGCGACTGCGGCGTCAAGTACGTCATCGTCGAGTCCGCCGGCTTCGCCGAGATGGGGGATTCCGGACGGCGGATCGAGGAGGAGATGAAGGCGATCACCGACAGCTACGGCGTGCGGCTCCTGGGGCCGAACTGCTCGGGGATCATAAACACCCACTGCAGCATGGTCCAGTCGATAGGGATAGTCGACGCCCTCTCCCGGGGCAACATCGGCCTCATATCCCAGGCCGGGGTCTGCGCCGCCGGGATGCTCTGGGGGCTGCGGCACATCATGGACTTCGGGATCGTGGCGACGATCGGAAATAAATTAGACATCAACGAGACGGACATGCTGGAGGCGGTGAGCAAGGACGAGAACGTGGACGTCGTCTGCATGTACCTGGAGTCGGTGAAGGGCGGAAGGAGGTTCATCGACGTAGCCAAGAGGATCACGAGGGAGAAGCCGATCATCGCCCTCAAGTCCGGGAGGACTGAGGCGGGGAAGAGGGCTGTCGCTTCCCATACCGCCTCCATGGCTGGCGACGACCTGGTCTACAGCGCCGTCTTCTCGCAGGCGGGGGTGATCAGGGCGAGGGACTACGAGCATATGTTCAACCTGGCGAGGGCCGTCTCCAAGCAGCCCTTCCCCAAAAAAGATGGGGTCTTCATCATCACCTATGCCGGGTCCCTGGGGGTCATATCCGCCGACGCCGTCATCGACGAGGGGATGAGGCTCTCCGAGCTGGAGCCTCACCTCAAGGAGAGGCTCCTCTCCCTCCTGCCGGAGTACGTCGGTGGGACTAACCCCGTCGACTACACCTTCAGCATGGACGCTGATACGGTTAAGAGGACGATCGAGATCGGGGTCGAGAGCGAGGACGTGGGAAGCTTCATCGTCATCCTCCAGGCGGAGATCCTGGGAAGCTACGTTGCACCTTTGGGGAAGATCGACTACCGGGGAAAGCCGATCATGGTCTGCGTCGCCGGAAAGGAGTTCGCCATGGACGACGTCATCAAGATGGAGAATGTGGGGATACCCGTCTACCAGACCCCGGAGCAGTGCGCCGACGCCTTATCGGTGATGTACAGGCACTGGAAGATGTCCGGCTGAAGATCCTGCCCGGCCCCCCAGATCCATCATGCTCGGAGGGGCCGTTCTCGCTCCGGGGCCGGGCTGCCCCTGGGAGAAGGCATAATCTCTCGCCGGCAAATACACAGGTCGATCGATCGGTCAGTACATCTTCTGGACGTCCCGGGGCTCCGTCCATTCTCCACCCTCGAAGACCTTCACGGAGGATCGGTTAGTTGCATACTCCATCGTTCGGGTCCAGTTCTTGCTGGACTTCAGAGTCTCCGGGTTGATCATCCTTCTGTACCTGGGGCTCAAGGCGGAGGCCGACTCATTCCCCGTCGATGGGCTCGATTTTGCCATCTCCTCGGCGAGCTCTCTCGCCACCTTCCCCAGGACTGAGGGCGCCTTAGACGATCCTCCCAGAGACGCCGGAGTCCTGAAGATCTCCGAGCCGAAGTAGGGGTAGTACTGGCTGTAGTCGACCCTCGAGGGGGCGCCCCCGGAGAAGAATATGGGGTCGGAGAAGTAGGACCTCCACTCGGAGTAGCTGGGACCGCCGCTGGGGTCCAGGTAGTCTCCGCCAGCCTGCCCGACTGCGAGGGCGAGGGCAGTCGCGACTAAAATCGAAATACGGCATGAAATCATATTCAGATCACTCTCCCTGAAGGGAGTTATCCCGGCTCCAATTTAAATTCTTTGCCCGGAAAATTACAGGATGATCTTTCCGCAGGTCAGCGCCGGGAGATCTTCATCACGCAACCGTCGTCCTTCTCCTCGACCTCCAGGTTCATCCCCAGGTCGGCGAAGACCTTCCGCCAGTGGCTCTCGATGCAGGTCTTGCAGTGCTGCTTCGCCACGAGCCCCGCCCCCAGTCGGGCGAAGGCGTTGATCCCATCCTTGATGGCGCACCTCTCCCTTCTGATCTCCGCCCAGCCGTCCCCCTCCTCCACCGAGACGGCGGACCCGAAGAGGTTCTTGTCGTTGGTGGCGACGGCGATGGCGAGGTCCTTCGGCTCGGATAGCTCGAGCCTCTTGAAGGTGTCGGCGACCTGGTGGGCTCCCATATCCTGAAATTCGCGAAGCCCCTTTTTGCCGAGCCTCTTCGCGACGTAGCCGCTGCTTCCGTAAAAGCTTCCAAGCCACATCGCCACCACTCGCTGCTGGATCTCCTCGACGGGGATCTCGGGAACGTCGGTCATGGTGGCGATTCGGACGGGAGGCGATATAACCCTTCCGCGCTGGTCGATGGTCTCATGTCGAGACGGTGGCGATCGAGTTCTTGCCCTCGGCCGGTACACCAACGTCGTCATCGTTGACCCAATATCCGTCGATGGCCTCGTCGTCGGGCCGGTGACCGCCACATGCGTCGTCGAGGTCGGATCCCTCGAGGAGTGCGGACCGACCTCCCGCGAGATCTGGAGCCCTCCGAACTGGGACCTCCAGCACAGCGGATACGAGCCGGCCGAGGTGGCCTCCGAGGATCTTACCTGCACCGCCTCCGATGGGAGGGGGTCGTGCCCTGCGCCGTGAGGGGGCGCGGGGCCGTAACCATCATTTATCCTCATCGTGGGGTTCGGCTTAGCGACGAGGGGATCTCAGAAGAAAAGGGGACGACTGGCGCTCGGATGGAGCGCCAGGGCCTCTTTCATGATGCTTTTGCCTTCAGACCGGCTCGGGCTTGTCGAGGAGCCCCGTCTTCGCGAGGATCGCCCCGGACCGGGCGTGGGGCCTCCGAGAGACCGAGTCCGTCGACTTCTCCAGCTCCCTCGCCTCGTCGGCGAGCCTCGCCGCGGCCCGCATCACCTCATGGCCCGCGGCGGCGGTGAGGGCGATCCTATCCATCTCCTTCAGCCTGAAGCAGGCCGCCGCGTCGATCGCCGCCACCGTCTGGGCCATGTGCAGCGCGCCGATCGCCTTGGCCCGAGCGTAGGGATTCTCGAAATCCATCCGTTCTGTGCACTTCTCGGGGCTGGCGAGGATGTGGGGAAGCGTTGGGGAGCCCGAGACGATGCTGGCCATCGATCGGTCCAGCTCCTCCTGGACGAGCCTGACGGACCCACAGATGCTGAGGACCTTGAGGGCGTCGGAGTTGAAGAGGGCCATCTCCGCCGGGTCGAGGAACTCCCGCTTCGCCCCGATGAGGGGGTCGAAGGGGAGGATGATGTAGCCGAATCCCTCCGCCTCCAGCGCCTCTCGAGCCTCCTTCTTGGAGGGACCATCGGAGATGACGATCGTCGGCACCTCCCTGTACAAAGCCCGGGCTGCAGTAGGGCCGGGGGTGGAGGCGTTGGGGCCGACGATCACCACCAGCTGGGGCCTCCAGCCCTTCAGCTCCGCCGACATCTCCGCCTCCTTCACCGTCATCTTGGCTCCGAAGGATAGGGATCTCACCTCTACGTCGGTCCGCTCGGCGATCTCGTCCAGGGCCAGGTCTGCGACCAGGGAGGATGCGACGTTGCCGAGCTTGATGAATCCGATCTTGAACATGGCAACAACCCGCCCCTGAGACGCCGCAGTATCATAAAAGAGTTCCGATTCCCTCAAAGATCATCGACGATCACCCTCTCCCGATCGGCGTCGACGGTCACGAGGGCCCCCTCTTCTAAGCGGAGGATCTCAGCGGGGAGGCCGTCGACGAGGGGTATCCCGCTGATGATGGCGCCGACGGCGACGATCGGCTCAGACCTCAGGTTTATCATCGCCAGGGGAGCGACGCCCCTCTTCTTCAGCTGGTAGATGACGTAGGACCCGACGGTCGATCCCTTGCCACCGGGGAAGATCAGGACCTTGCCGCCGACGCCCTTCCCGAAGAGCTGGTGACCGGGATCGACGACCATCCCCGTCTCCGGGTCGACGGTACCGAGGAAGGATATCGATTCCGTCGACGCCAGGGCGGGGCCGGAGGCCTTTCCTCCTGATATCCGGTGGCAGGGGATCTCCATCTTCAGCCCCTCCTGGTGGCGGCTTCGACGCATTCAGCAGCGCTGCCGTAGGCGGCCCTCATCTTACAGAGGCCCGGAACGTAGGCGAGGGCCTTTCCGGAGTTGACCATCATCTTATTGTACCGGTCGCTGGCGGGGGAGACTACCATGCAGGTGTCGCAAAAGACCCGCGCCCCCGATCTCTCGATCTTCTCGACGAGGCGGGGGCACCTCTCGGCGATCCTCCGGGCGGTGCAGATCCAGAGCTCCCGTTCCACCCTTTTCCCCTCCAGGAGGCGGGCGAGCTCCTCCAGCTCGTTTGGCGAGGAGTGGGGGCATCCAACGGCTACGATGTCTACGTCACCGTCGGGGGCGTTCTCTTCGCGAACCGCCCGGAGATCTTCTGCGGTCAGAGCGATCTCCTCAGCCCCCTTCGGGGCATCGGGGGCATCTTCATCGAAGTAGTACAAGGCAACCGAACCGCTGGCGGCCATGGCGGCGCCGAGGGCCTTCAGCTCATCGACCTCAGGCCTTCTTCTAAAGCGAAAACGAGGCACTCCCTCGCCCACCTCTCTTCCCACGATGAAGCCCAAGATGCCGTAGTCGGAGGGTTCGAGGTCTGCATCTACTGCGATTTTGTGGGTGGGGATCCGGTTCTCCTCCAGGTGGTAGCCGTACCTTGGGGTTTTGCCCACCAGGGCCGCCGCCAGGGCCGAGGGCCCTCCCTCCCGGTTCGTCCTCGCCCCGATTACGGAGTTGGCGAAGGATACGGCGGAGGACTCGCTCCAGGCGAGGTGATCGTCCCTCCGGGCGAGCTCCGGCCTGATCTGGTAGGGGGTGCAGGTGCAGTCCGGCGAGACCCCGAGGCGGCGGTAGGCCTCTACGACCTTGAGCTGCTTTTTTGCGAAGTTCTCGCCGATCTTCATCTCCCTCCACCGGGCGAGGTCCATCCCCGCGGGGTTCAGGACCGCCGGGACCGCGACCTTCCCCCGGAGGTCTGAGATCCACTCCAGCCCCGCCTCGCCGATCGTCTTGAAGGAGACCCCAGCGACCTGGACGGACCTGATGGGGATCAGTTGGTCGGCGCCGTAGATCTCGCCGAGGGCCACCAGGATCTCCATCGCCTTCCTGAGGCTCTCGCCGAGCTCCCCCTGGTACGCCCGCTCCTCCTCCCGCGATAGGTGCATGTCCTCTTCCTGGAGCCGGAGATATAAAAAGGCTCAGATCGGGTGGAAGCTCAGATCAGCCTCCCGATGGGATGTCCAGCTGCGGGCCAGACCTCCAGGTCCTTCGCCGCCTCGGAGACGAGGATGTCGGTCATCGCAGCCACCGGGAAGACGATCCCAGCCCGCTCGATGGGGCCGTAAAGTACGAAGTCGCCTCCGGCCAGGATCTCGAGGCCAGCGGAGGCGGCGTCGCAGGCGCGCCGGGCGTTCGCCTCCCTCGATCGGAGCCACCGCCAGGAGGAGACGGCGTTGTGAATTCCCGAGCCCGCGGGCAAACCGAACCTCGCCTTCGCGAGGACGGTGGCCCGCAGGGACCTACCTGCCCCGTCCCCCAGGGGGACGACGCCGGGGTCTATGAGGATGTTGTTGATCTCGAGGCGGCGAGCGAGGTCGACGAGCCCCTCCTTCCGCCCCGGACCCCCCTCCGCCAGGGCCCGGATCGTCCCCTCCACGGTGGAGTCGGCGGGGCTATAGCCGAGGAGGATGGCGGAGTCGACCTCGCCGTGGGCCAGGGCCACCTCCTCCTCGGGGGTGGTGGCGATGCCGATGCTGTTGTATATGCACCTGTCAGCGAGGCCGATCTCCGAGACGAGCTCCGCCATGGCGATCCGCGTCCCCGCCTCGGCGGAGTCGAGGATCAGCGGGCCGGACCAGAGGCCGTCGACGAATTCGAGGTACCGGCCGAAGGCCTCTGGAGTTTTCGAGTAGAGGTGCAGAATTGCCGGGTTCCCCGTCTCCTCTGACAAGGCCCTCTGACGGCAGATCAGCTCCTCGGCCGTCAGCTCATCGAATAGACCCCGATCTTCATCCTCCACGATTCTCTGGCCCTGGTAAAATATCGTTCCGCAGAGGGCCGTCGGGTTCTCCCCTGGCTGCCCCCCGATCTTTACGCCGGCGACGTTCACCACCTCTTGATCTCTCGCAAACCTGAACAACTCCACCGCCTCGAACTCGTCAGAGCTTCAACTCTATAGCCACGTCGCTCCTACCAGGCCAAAAAAGTTCGGATCGGCCTTCCTTCCGGGGGCTAAGCGTCGATCGCCTTCTTCTTCAGCAGTCGATGATAGGTGATGGCAAATCGATGGGCCTCGTCCCTCATCTCCTGAACGAAGAGGGAGGCCCTATCGTCTCTTTTGATCGGAAGAGGCCGGAGGCGGCCGGGGGCGTATATCTCCTCCTCCCGCTTCGCGATGGAGATGACGGGCATGGTGAGGCCAAGCCTCCGGAGCTCCTGGGAGGCGGCAAAGAGCTGCCCCTTCCCGCCGTCGATGACGATCAGGTCGGGCATCTCCCCCCCCTCCACCTTCAGCCGGAGGTAGCGCCTCCTGACGATCTCGCCGATGGAGGCGAAGTCGTCGATCCCGTCGACGGTCCTCACCTTGAAGCGGCGGTACCCCTTCTTGTCCGGCTGGCCTCCCCGGAACTGGACCATCGAGCCGACGGTGAAGCTTCCGGCGAGGTGGGAGACGTCGAAGACCTCGACGACGTTCGGAGGCCCCGGGAGGGAGAGCGCCTCGGCGAGGGCGAGGAGCTTCTTTTTGTCGCCCAAGAACCGGACCGTTACGTTCTTCTCCGCCAGATCGAGGAGCTTCCTCTTCTCCCCCTGCTTCGGGACGGTGACCCGGACCCGTCTTCCTTTGATGTAGGAGAGGAAGTCGACGATGGAGTCGTCGAGGGCTTCACCCAGGATCAGCTCCTCGGGAGGCGTTTCCTCGGAGTAGTGCTGGACGAGGAACTCCTCAAGGAAGCTCTCGGTCCGGGGGAAGACGTGCTCCTCCTTCCCCTCCAGGGTCCCCCGGTAGACCTTGAAGAGCATCAGGTAGACGGTCTCGCCGTCGACGATCCAGCTCAGGACGTCCTCGTCGTACCTCTTGTCCCGCTCGATCTGCTGGCGCTCCTGGAGGCTCTCCAGGGCCCGGATCTCGTCCCGGAGCTCCATCGCCTGCTCGAACTCCCGCCGCTCCGAGAGGGCTGCCATCTCCTCCTTCAAGGAGCCGATCAGCTCCCGGGTCCTGCCCCGCAGGACCGCCTCGGCCCTCGCCACCCGCGCCCTGTACTCCGCGGGCGCGATCTTCCCGATGCAGGGGCCGGAGCAAAACCCCATGGAGTAGCGGAGGCACTCCCTCTTCGGAAGCCGCCTGCAGGTCCGCAGGCCAAAGGTCTTCCGGACGGCGGAGAGGACGAGGTCCCTCTCCCTCGCGGAGACGAAGGGGCCGAAGTAGCTGCCGCCGCCCGCTCGCAGGCGGGAGAGATGGATTCGGGGAAACTCCTCGTCGGTGAGGTGGATCGAGGCGTATCGGGAGGAGTCCTTCAGCCGGACGTTGTACTTCGGCCAGTGCTTTTTGATGAGGGCGTTCTCGAGGAGCAGCGCCTCCACCTCGCTTTTGGTGACGATGAAGTCGAGGCCGCTCGCCGCCGAGACGAGGGCCGAGGTCTTGGGATCGAGCTCCCTCTTCTGGAAGTAGCTGGCGACCCTTTTTTTCAGGTCCCGCGCCTTTCCGACGTAGATGACGGCTCCCTCGTCGTCCTTGAAGAGGTAGCAGCCGGGGAGGTGGGGGAGGGGTTCGGGGTCGATCATGGGGCTATCTGGCTTTTGTCGGCGGCGATCATTGAAAGCTTCTCCGGTCAAACCGGGGACCCTCGGGGGTGTGGATAGGTGGATCTGACGGATCCGGCCGCTGGAAGCCTTTTTCCAGCCTCAAGCCGGACGGGCTGCGGCGATGGCAGCCGTTTCGGCGTCCCCCGCAGGGCTCGGTCGAGGGCGCCCTGGGATCGATCGTCCGGGTGCTTCACGGCATGGTTTTTGGAGTGGCGAGATGATCCGCTCGCCTGAGGCAGCGGCGGAAATGGCGTTGATGGCGCTTATCCTCCTCATCGTTAACGGTGATGAGCCAGACCCTGCCGGCTAAAGACGTATATACGAGCAAGGAGGGAGGAGGAAGCACGTCCTCATTGCTGGATGCTTTAGCCGAAAGGATCATAGCGCGTCTCGTCGGGCCGATGAGCCTTCGATTCGTATTTCAACCACTGGTAGCGGTGCTGCTGGGGATACGCGACGGGGCGATGGATGCAAAGGCGGGCGAACCGCCGTTCATCATTGATCTGATCATCGACCGTGGTAACCGAAGGACCAAACTTGCGGGAGTTCTCAAGTCTCTCTTCAAGACGATCATCATAGCAACCGTCTTCGATATGATCGCTCAATACCTCATCTTCGATCAGGTCCGCGTCATCCCGGCGATTATAGTCGGCGTATTCCTCCTCACCGCCCCTTATTCTCTGGCCAGGGGGATGACCAACAGGATTCTTACTGTAAGAAGATAAGACGATCGGATAAAAGTCTGGAATCAACGCGATTGTAGCAGTCTTGCAAGCCGTCTCCGGAGTTCTTCTTATCCCTTGCATTTCAGTTGCTCATCGTATGATCGACGGCAATAGTTCTGGATTCTGTCAAGCTTCTCCGTCTTCAAGGATATCCTTCAAGTGGAGTGATATCGCGTCCTCCACGTTCTCCAGGGCCTCTTCGTAAGCGTCTCCCTGAGTGTAGCAGCCCTGAAGCTCGGGACAGAAGGCGAAGTACCCGTCCTTGTCCTTCTCGATCACCACGGAGAAGCGATAATTCTTCATTCATCCACCATCTGTGCTTTTCAGATTCAAGTTTATACCTGGAAAGGAGCCGATAAATACCTATCTTTTCATGGATTCGATGGGCCATCCTGTGATTTATAAGGACTCTTAAATCCCAGGGCGTGTAACCGCCTAATCAGCTCATTTCAGGAGGCTGGCGAAAGCCGGGACGTGATTCTAAGCTTCTACCGGCGCCTCCGGCACTTCGATCTCATACCCCCCGATAGCGGGCATGGGAAGATCAAACCGCAGGCTGAAAGCTATCCAGTCTTCTATAGCGAGCCTCAAGTTCTCGCGGCACTCGACCTCGGTCTTGCCGCTTGCCCAGACGCCATTCAACTCCGGCACCTCACCGTAATAGGGCTCTTCATCATCGATGACCTCGTAGACCGCCCTGGACATCGCCGCCTGGATGTACTCGCAGAACATATCAAGATCTTATTTGACGGTCCGAGATATAAATCAGTTCTTCTTCGACAGGGTGATCCGTGGTCGCTCAGGCCGGAAAGCCTCCATCAAGAAGCCGGCACAGCTCTTCCATGCCACCAGAGCGGCTCACCTTTGCCCTCCCGCCCTAAGGCGGAAACCGCCTCGCCACCATCTCCCGCACCTCCCCAAGCCACCCCCGCCTCTCCTCCTGGGTGCTGGTCACCACTACGGAAAACGTCCTCCGGCGGACGTCGTCGACGCCGCAGAGGCCGAAGACGCACCTCTTCCAGAGCGCCTCCAGGGGGTCGCCGAAGGCCGCAAGCTCCCGCTCCTCCGGGGTGTTGGAGGTGTTGAAGACGAGGGCGGACCTCGCCCGCAAAAGGCCGATCGGGACGCCCTCGCCGCCATCCCCCTCGACGAACTCGTAGGCTACGCCGGGCCTGATAACCCGGTCGACCCATCCCTTCAGGATCGCCGGAGGCTGACCCCACCAGTTGGGGTGGACGATGACGATCCCGTCGGCGGCGGCGATCTCGTCGCAGTATCTCTGGACGACGGGATCGACCGGGCCGTCCCTGGGGATCTCGGGGCCGGGAAGTATGGGGTCGAACCTCTCGGCGTAGAGGTCGTGGAAGGAGACGTCGTGGCCGTTTTGGGTCAGCGCCTCCACCGCCGCCTCCGCTATGGCGTGGTTGAAGCTTCCGGGTTCGGGGTGGCCGAGGATCACTGAAATTCTCATGGGCTTTTAAAAGTGAGCGGATTTATCTTAAGCTTTGTTTTCTGTTGGAAAAGCCTTTGAGGGCGATGGCGGAGGCGCGGCCCCGGCGCCGATGGCCTCCGGCCCCTCGATCCCGCCCATAATCCCTTACTTCTTCTCGGGAACCTTCGCCTGCTCGTAGGCGAGGATCGAGGCCTTGGCGTGGACCCGGACGAAGGGGCTCTCGTCCTCCTCGGCCGCCCTCTTCAGGATCCCCAGAGACTTCTCGTCCATCATCTCGCCGAGAACCCAGGCCGCGCCGCCCCGGATCTCCTCGTTCGTCTCCTTATTCAGAAGGAGTTCTGCCATCCTGTCCTGAACCAGCTCTTTTCCCATGGCAGCAAGCCCCACCATGGCGTTGGCCTTGACGACGTCCTCGGGATCCTTGAGGGCGGAGACGAGGGGCTCCACCGCCTCCTGCCCGCCCTTCTTGGCGAGGGCGTTGACGGCGTTCGCCCTCAGAAGCATGTTCCCCTCCTTGGAGATGACCTCGGCGAGCTTCTCGACCGGCCATGTGGCGTCGGGGAGGTTCTCGGGGACCTCGGGGCCCGCCAGGGCGTCGATCGCCTCCGTCTCGCCGAGGGGGACCGCCTTCTGCTTCTCCTTCTTCGCCTTCTCCGCGGTCGCCTTCTTCTCCTTCTTCGCCTTCTTCGCTTCTGCCATGGACTTTTGAATGAAGCCTATTCTACTTCAATTTTTCCAAGTTCGAAGGCCTTCCTGTTGATATCCAAAAACTTTGCTGGGACCGACTCCGTTAGCGCCTCCAAGAGGGTTGCCCCTCCTATTGGCAGGTACCTCGCGAGGCCCCCCAGCATCACCACGTTCGTCGCCTGGGGGCTTCCCGCCCTCGCCGCAAGGCCGGTGGCGTCTATGGCCCTGACCATCGAGGCGATCCCCCGAAGGAGGTCGAGGATCTCCTCGACGGCGGGGTAGCTGGCCTGGCCAGTGGTGACGGTTATGGGGAGGACGGGCGTTGTATTGACCAGGGCGACCCCCTCTGGAGAGAGGTAGTGGGCATACCTCAGGCCTTCTGCCGGCTCCATCGCCAGGAGGACGTCGGCGCTCCCCGGGGATATCATGGCGCTGTACCGGCAGCCGACCCTGATGTGATTGATGACGCTGCCGCCCCGCTGGGCCATCCCGTGGGTCTCGACCCCCCGGACCGAGAGCCCCTCCTTCAGGGCGGCCCTGCCGATGATCTCGGATATCAGGATCACGCCCTGGCCGCCGACTCCGACGACGACGACGTCGCATTCCGAGGTTCTCATCTCACCACCTCCATCGCCCCCGCGGGGCATATCTCAGCGCAGACCCCGCAGCCGGTGCAGAGGGCGTTGATCCTCGCGACCTTTCCGTCGAACTCGATGGCGGGGCAGCCGAACCTGACGCAGACCTTGCACCCGCTGCACTTCTCGACGTCGACGGCGAGCCGAGGCCGCCGGACCCCGGCCCTGATGGCACTGATGACACAAGGCCTCCTCGCCACCACCACCGAGAGGCCGGGATAGGCCTTCGCCCTCTCGAAGGTCGCGATGGTGGATTCTAGGTCGTAGGGGTCGGTGGTCTCGACGAAGCCTGCGCCCAGGGATCGGCAGATCTCCTCCAGGGAGAGGGGGGGCGAGGGGTCGCCGGCGGCCGTAGCCCCCGAGCCGGGATGGGGCTGGTGGCCGGTCATGGCGGTGATGGAGTTGTCGAGGATCGCGACCGTCATCCGAGCCCCGTTGTAGGCGGCGTTGAGAAGGCCCGTCAGCCCCGCGTGGAGGAAGGTGGAGTCCCCGAGGACGGCGCATATCGGCCTCTCCTCGCCCCCGAACCTGATTCCGGCGCCGACGGTGATGCTCGCCCCCATGCATAGGCAGGTGTCGACGGTCCCCATCCCCACCCCCATGGTGTAGCAGCCGATGTCGTTTGGAAAGATCGCTTCCTTCCCGAAGGCCTTGATCATGGCATAGTAGGCGGCCCGGTGGCTGCATCCCGGACAGAGGGCAGGAGGCCTCGACGGGAGGATCGAGAGGGCCTCGGGGCAGAGGGACGGAGCCGCCCTCTGCCGTAGGTCGATCATCTCGGAGATGGCGTTTATGACGGTGAGGGGGTCCAGCTCTCCGACGGCGGGGACGTGCCCCGACCTCTTACCCAGGATCTGGACGTCGGGGTTCCTCTCCTTCGCCACCATCTCGACGAGCTCCTCGACTACCGGGTCCATCTCCTCGACGACCAGGACCCGGTCGACCCTCTCCAGGAAGTCCCCGACTATCTTCCTCGGGAGGGGGTAGGTCCCGATCCTCAGGAGGGAGAGGTCCGCCTCCATTCCTGCGATCGCCTCCTCGGCGTAGAGCCCCGAGATCCCCGAGGCGATGACTCCAACCTCGCCCCTCATCTCTGCCCTGTTCCACGCCTCTTTTGCGAGGGCCGCCTCGATCCCAGGCTGCTTATCGAGGAGCTCGACGTGCAGTGGCCGCGCGTGGGCCGGGAGGGCGACCCTCCTCGCGGGGTCCTTCTCGAAGCCCGGCTTGTCCCTCCTCTCCTCAGGTGGGCCCACCTCCACGTCGGCCCTGGCATGGGAGACCCTCGTCGTCGGCCTCAGCATCACGGGAACCCCGAACTCCTCCGATAGGCTGAAGGCCCGGAGGGTCATATCCCTCGCCTCCTGGGGGTCGGCGGGGTCGAGGCATGGGACCCGGGCGAATTGGGCATATCGGCGGGAGTCCTGCTCGTTCTGGGAGGAGTGGCAGTAGGGGTCGTCGGCGACGCAGGCGACAAACCCGCCCCCGGCCCCGAGGTATGCCAGGGTCATGAAGGGGTCTGCGGCGACGTTGAGGCCGACGTGCTTCATGGTGACGGCAGCTCGGGCACCGGTCCAGGAGGCACCGATCGCCACCTCCATGGCCACCTTCTCGTTCACAGACCATTCGACGTGGATCCCCCGCTCTTTTGCAAGGGGGGCGAGGTAGTCCACGATCTCGGAGGAGGGGGTCCCGGGGTAGCCGGAGACGACCCCCGCCCCAGCCTCCAGGATGCCCTTGGCGATGGCGACATTTCCCAGCAGATATTCTCTCAAGATGAAGACCGTCCTTCTAGTTTTATCGTCCGCGAGGCGGATAGATGGCGTTCAATAATCGTCCGGAGAGGGGTGATCGCCCCTTCGATAAAGCCGTTTCGAGGCCGGACTGACGGTCTGGGCGCCGACGGTCCCGGCCGAGGGAGCTGGACCAAAAGATTATTCGTCCTGTGGCTCCCAGGAGGATGAGGAGGAATCTTCTTGGTGAGATCTGTCAGCATGATCATCGCTCTGATGATGGCGGCGGCCCTCGTCGCCCTCTCTGGCTGCGCCGAGAGATCGACGGGACCGGAGGCTGGAGAAGATGGGGCTATTGCAGCCTCCGGGGATGGGCTCTCGAACGAGACGGTGGAAGAAGCCTGCGAGGATGATTACACCAAGGTCACCGTCTGCCCCGCCGACGAGATAGGGCCGGATCTGGAATAGAGGGGCCTCTGCCGGCGGGATTTCGCGGAGCAAGGCCGAAGGGCCTTCATCGGTTCGGGGGCAGGGGAAGGTCTCCCCTCACCGAGGAACCGGGCTGGATTGGAGGCGGCCGAACTTATTTAAGATCCCGACCCAGAGGTTTCGGGGGAGGGGTGGATCGATCACCCCGCCCTTCTCAGGATGTGATCTGCACGATGAAATTCGAATCTCTTACATCAGCCTCTGCCCTTCTGGTGGCGGCCCTGGCCGTCATCCCTACGGCAGCCGTCGGGGCGAGCCCAGCAGAACCGGAGTTCGACCAGGACCGGGAGGTCCTCTTTCAGGTCTCGACGATCGACGCCCTCCTCCTCAGCGTCTACGACGGGATCCTCACCATAGGGGAACTGAAGGAGAAGGGCGACTTCGGGATCGGCACCTTCGATAAACTGGAGGGAGAGATGCTGGTCGTCGACGGCGAGTGCTATCAGGTGAAGGTCGACGGGGTAGCCTATATAGTCCCCGACGAAGCGACCACCCCCTTCGCCACCGTCACCTTCTTCGACCCCGACGAGACGGTCCTGATCGAGACCGCTAACTTCTCCGAGCTGAAGGAGATCCTCGAGGCGAGCTTCCCCTCGAAGAACGTCTTCTACGCCGTCAGGATCGATGGGACCTTCCCCTACGTCAAGACCAGGTCCGTCCCCGCCCAGGAGAGGCCCTACCCTCTCCTCGTCGACGTCACGGCCAACCAGACGGTCTTCGAGTTTGAGGACGCCTCCGGGACGGTCGTCGGGTTCTGGTGCCCCGAGTTCGCCACCGGGATGAACGTCCCCGGCTACCACCTCCACTTCATCACCGACGATCGGAAGGCCGGCGGCCACATCCTCGACCTCCGGGTTGAAGGGGCCGAGGTGGCCTTGGACGTCACCCCCAACATCTTCATGGCCCTCCCGACGGCGGGCGACTTCTATGACGTTGACCTATCCCGCGACCTCCAGGAGGACCTGGAGAGGGTGGAGAAGTAATGGGGGCCTAGAGGGGCGGGTTTTTGGTAGAGCCCGCCTTTAATAAAAGGGCCTAAAAAAGCCCTGAATTGGGCGTCAGGCCGAAAACAGGAGGGTTCAAAGGGCGATGGAGGAGGCGATCTTTGGCCTGATGGCCCGCGAGACCTCCCCACCCCGACGGACCTCTCTTGACCTATCAGCCCTCAGACCCGTTCTGGCTTCTCTTTGGCCAGCCTCTTTCTCACCGACTCGGCGTGGGCGTCGAGCCCCTCCGCCTCGGCGAGGATGGTGATGGCGTCCTTCAGGAGACTGAGCCCCTCCTTCGAGATCTTCTGGACGGTGATCTTCTTTACGAAGGCGTCGACGTTGAGGCCAGAGAAGGCCCTCGCGTACCCCGAGGTCGGGAGGACGTGATTGGTCCCAGAGGCGTAATCTCCGGCGGCGACGGGGGTGTACGGCCCGAGAAATACGCTTCCAGCGTTCCTGATCTTCCCGAGGACGTCCATCGGATCCCGGACGATGATCTCCAAGTGCTCGGGGGCGAAATTGTTCGAGAAGGCGACCGCCTCCTCCATCGACTCCGCCACGAGGATCGCAGCCCTCTCCAGGCTCTTTTTGACGATCTCCCGCCGGGCTGCCTCCAACGCCTGCTTCTCGACCTCGGCCCTGGTGGCGATGGCCAGGTCCTCGTCGTCGGTGACCAGAACCGATATCGACTGGGGGTCGTGCTCCGCCTGGGCGATCATGTCCGATGCCAAAACCACCGGCTCCGCGGAGTAGTCGGCTATTATGAGAACTTCGCTGGGGCCCGCGGGCATGTCGATCTCGACGGTGGACCGGAGGAGGAGCTTGGCGGCGGTGACGTAGATGTTCCCCGGCCCCACGATCTTCTGGACCGGCCGGATCGACTCCGTCCCGAAGGCCATCGCCGACACCGCCTGGACCCCTCCGACCCGGTAGATCTCGTCGGCTCCCGCCATCTCGGCAGCGACGAGGGTGATGGGGTTCACCTTCCCCTCCTTTCCCGGCGGGGTGCAGACGATGACCCTCTCGATGCCAGCGACCTTCGCCGGGACGACGGTCATAAGGGCGGAGCTGGGGTAGGCGGCCCGGCCGCCGGGGACGTAGGCTCCCACGGAGTCGAGGGGGACCACCATCTGGCCGGCCAGAACCCCCGGGGACGTCTCGGTCATCCAGAGGTCCCGGTCGAGCTCCTGGTGGTGGAAGGCGGCGATGTTCTCCAGGGCGATCTCCAGGGCCTTCTTCAGCTTCTCCGGCACCTGGTCCCCGGCTTTCTCTATCTCGTCAGCGCCGACGCGGACCTTCCCTATCCGGACGCCGTCGAACCTCTCGGTCAGGTCGGCGAGGGCCCTGTCCCCCCGCTCCTGGACCTCGTTCACTATCTCCACCACCGCGGGCATCACCGCCTGGACGTCCAAGCCCCTCGATAGAAGGCCTTTCGCCTCCTCATCGACCAGTTCGCTCATCTTCTTGAATAACAACGCCGACAACTCCCTAATCTATCCTCTAAATCACCCCGGCGATCTGCCGTTCCTGCCCCGCTGGGTGGCGTAAAGGTTTGTCACCCTTTCGAGGGTGTCCGCCTCCTCCACCGCCTTGTCGTCCCTGACCCGGACGAGCCTGGGGAACCGGAGGGCGTAGCCGGATGAGTAGTTGGGGCTCCTCTGGATCTCCTCGAAGGCCACCTCGAAGATCACCTCCGGCTTCAGCTCCACCTCCATCCCCTCCGAGACCAGGATCAGGTCTCGGAAGAGGTCGGTAAGCTCGCTGAGCATCTCGTCGGTGATCCCCGTCGCCACCCACCCCACGTCCTCCAGCCGTCCCGTATCCGGGTCCGGGGAGGCGAGCCGATAAGATCCGAGAAAGCTCGCCCTCCTCCCTTCGCCCCACCGGGCCCCGATGACGACGAGGTCGAGGGTCTCCATCACCGGCTTTATCTTCAGCCAGTTCTTCCCCCTCTTCCCCGGAGCGTACGGCGACTCGGGGCTTTTGAGCATCACGCCTTCGTGGCCCGCCCCGATCGCCTCCTCATATATTTCTGCCACCTTCTCGGGGTCGGAGGTGACGGTCTGGGATGCCAGGATCTCCGAATCTGCGACCTCTTCGAGGAGCCTCCTCCTCTCCCGGAGGGGCTCGTCGATGAGGACTCGCCCGTTCAGGTAGACGAGATCGAAGAGCATCAGCTCCAGAGGTATCTTCTTCGCCGTCCCCTCGACCTTGTACTTTCTCCGGAACCGCTTCAGGATCTCCTGGAAGGGCAGCGGCCTTCCGTCCTCGCCCCTCGCCACCGCCTCCCCGTCGAGGATGGCGGCCTCCGCCCGGACCCCCTCCTTGACAAAGGATACGATCTCGGGGAGGGAGCGGGTCACCCTCTCCAGGCGGCGGGAGAATATCTCGATCTCGTCGCCCTTTTTGTGGATCTGAACCCTGGACCCGTCGAACTTCCACTCGACTGCGGCCGTCCCTATCTCCGCCATGGATCCGGGTATCCCGGAGCCCAGCTGGGCGAGCATCACCTTGATCGGCCGTCCGATCTCTATCGTCAGGTCAGAGAGCCGGCGCTCCTTCGCCCGCTGGGCCACAAGGCCCAGGTCGCTCGTGAAGTTGTAGCTCCGTTCGACCTCCTCCGGCGACGCCCCGAAGGCCTTTGCGATGGCGTCCCGGACCAGGCCCTCCCCGACCCCGATCCTCATGTCATCGAGGGCGAGCCGTGCGATGTACCTCGCCTCCAGGGGTCTGGCCTCGCCGAATAAGTATCGCAGATGCTTCATCTTCACGCCCTGGCTCCTCTTTCCCGAGGCCCGGGCCAGGTCCGCAAACCTTGAATAAACTTCGAGGATGGAGAGGCCATCGGCCTCGATGAAGGCCGAAAGGGTGGCGGGCTTCCTCTTCTCCACCACCTCGAAGGCGACGGCCCCCACGTCCCCGGTCCTCCGGAGGATATCGTTGATCTCCGAGGGAGGAGCTCCCGAGGCCCTGGAGAGGGCGTCGTAGAGGGTGCTCGGCCCCACGCCCAAAAGCTGCTCGGAGCTGGCGGGAAAGGGCGAGCCCATGACAAAAGAGGGGACGACGGCCAGCTCAGCCTCGTCGAGCTCCGAGAGGAAGGAGGCGAGGAGGGCGGTCTTCTCCAGGGAGCTTCCGATCTCCTCGATCTTCTTACAGAGCTCTGCGAAGCTTTCGAAGCTGGTCATGATCTGGGGCTTCAGGGGTCTATCTGTCTTGATGTGTAGATGCTGACGACGTCGGAGACGATGGCGCTGGCGGTCTCGATGGAGCCTGCGCCAAGGCCGGTCACGGTGATCGTCCCGGAGAGATCGGTCTCGATGGAGGCGACGTTGAGAGTCCCGCCTACGGCGAGAGGGCTTCTCCGGGGAACCAGCATCGGCTTCACGGTCAGGGCCGGGACCTCCCCTATCAGCTTGACGAGGTAGCCCCTCTCCCAGGCTAGGTTGAGAGCCTCGGGGGTGATGTCCCTGATCCCGGTGACTGAGACGTCGTCGTACTTCGCATCCATCCCGAAGATGGAGTTGGCGAGGATGACGACCTTCCCGGCGGTGTCGATCCCGTCGACGTCGTAGGCGGGGTCGGCCTCGGCGATCCCCAGCTCCTGGGCCTCGGTGAGGGCGTAGCTGTAGGTGTATTTCTCCTCCATCATCCGGGTCAGGATGTAGTTACAGGTCCCGTTGAAGATCCCCCTTATGCTGAGGATCTCGTTTCCCACCAGATTCTTCTCGATGAGGCTGATCAGAGGCATCGTCCCGCCGACCGTCGCCTCGTACTTGAGCATCACGCCGTTATCCTGTGCCAGCTCCTGGAGGTGGTTGAAGGCCACCACCAGCGGCCCCTTGTTGGAGGTGACGACGTGTTTTCCGAGCTTCAGGGCCTCCTCGATGTGGCCGAGGCCGGGCTGGCCGTGGACGATGTTGGTGGGGGTGACCTCCACCACCAGGTCGGAGTCGATCTCCTGGATCGCCTCCTTCCCGATGATCCCGAGGTTTGCGATCCCCTCGAGGGTCTTGGCGCCGTGGAGCCTGGAGGGGTCGATCCCGTCGCCGTCGAAGAGGGTCCCCTTGATGTCGGTGACCGAGACGACCCGGAGGTCCAGTCCCATATTCCTCAATAGCTCCCTCTTCCTCCTCACCACCTCCAGAACGCCGTGGCCGACGATCCCAAACCCCACCAGAGAAATCCTCACCTCTCTCATATCTTCTCAGCCTCGATAGGTTCTATCACCAGAAGGTCCTTCTCCGCCCCCACCTCGCGGAGGATCGAGAGGGACTTTCGGATCTCCTCCTTCCCCGTCGCCCTGATCCTCAGGTAGGCGGAGGAGGGCTCTTCGATCCCCGGCATCCTGAGGGAGAGGTCCTCCACCTCGGCAAAGCCGGTAGAATCGATCCGGTCGATGGTGTCCCCGAGGTCGGTGTGGACGACGTGGCCGATCAGAAGGACGGAGATCTCCTCGATGAAACGGTCCTCCCCCGCCCTCACCACCACTATCCCGTTATCCTCAAGGTGCCGTTTGACGTTATCGATATTTGAAGGATCGATCTCGAAGACGATCTGGACCGGGACCGTGCCCCTCGGCGTCTTCCGGTCCCGGTGATGGACCACGCTGATGATGTTCCCCTTGTACTTCTTGAATGGCTCGAGGGACTGCATCAGCTGTCCCGGCACATCTTGCAGTTCCAAGTCCATCGAAAGTCGCATAAAACTTATTCCTCGTCAAATTGCTGCTCTCCCCCATCAGCTTATCGAACATAAAGGTTGTGCAGAAAAAAGTACTTTATTTGAGAGTTCCCATCCCATAGGCGATGGCAGAAGATGACGTGAAGCTGATAACGAAGTTCATAAGGGACCAGGTGGAGGCGGCTGGGGCGGAAGGCGCCGTCCTTGGGATTAGCGGCGGCCTCGACTCGGCGACTGTCGCCTTCCTCGCCGCCCGGGCCCTGGGGAAGGACCGGGTCTTTGCCCTCCTCCTCCCGGAGGTGGGGATGACGCCGGAGGCGGAGGTCGAGGACGCAAGAGAGGTCGCCTCGATCCTCAAAATCGACGCGAAGGAGATCGATATCTCCCAGGTGCTGAGGAGCTACTTCGCGGTCCTCCCCGCCGAGGCGGCACCAGCAGTGGTGAACGGAAACCTGAAGGCCAGGGTGAGGATGACGATCCTCTACTGGCACGCAAACCTCCTGGAAAGGCTCGTCCTGGGGACTGGGAACAAGACCGAGATCATGCTCGGCTACTCGACGAAGTTCGGCGATGCCGCCGCCGACATCTTCCCCATCGCGGGCCTCTACAAGGACGAGGTGAGGGATCTCGCGAGGCGCCTGGGCGTTCCGGGGCGGATCATCGATAAGGCGCCGACCGCCGGCCTCTGGCCCGGCCAGACCGACGAGGGGGAGCTGGGGATAACCTACGACGACGCCAACGCCATCCTGAGGGGGATGGAGGCTGGAAGAGGCCGGGAGGATCTTGCGGCGGAGTTTGGCTCCGGCAAGGTGGGGCTGATCGAGAGGAGGGTCGAAGGAGGGAGGCACAAGAGGGAGCCTATTCCGACTCCAGACCTTTGATCCTCTTTGATTTCTTTTTTCTATTTAAAAGTACCAGCGATCGGCACTATCTAGAAATCTGTGAAATAGGGCTTTTCGATTGCTATAGCCCTTCAATCTTCATGGACGGCGAAGTAGATTACGGACCCTTCCTAAAAGCTTTATCTTATGAAATGGGAATAAGATGTTGGATGAATGTTTTCATCTCGGAAGGATATCCCGAAGTTGGCGAACTTGATTTATGATGCAGCGTGATATAATATTGTATTGAGCTTGTTCAAGGAGACGATCGATGAACCTTATTGGGGCTGTACACGGGAGGCTCTTCACCGCACTTGGGCGGCTTCTCATTGCCGGATGTGTTCTCTTCTGTCCGATCACGGGGCTGGGCGACACTATGCGCCCGATGGCGCCGTTTGACGATCTGGATATCCTGGGACCGTTTGCGAATCAAGCATACTCGAAGATCGAGGGCCCCTCGCTGACGAACCCGGCGTACGGCTATATCAGCCGACTTCCGGAATTCTTGCCGGGCATGCCAGAAGGCGAACCTGTTGACGGGGGACAGTGGTACCAAAAACCGCCCACCGATGCCGCAGGCAGGATACTCGGAAGTCCAGAGTGGGTGGGCCGCCGCATCGAGTACGCGGTCTTCGCCTTCGCCTCGCCCGAGCAAGCGCAGAGGGCCATAGAGGGTCTCTTCAGCGACGAAGGCCGAAAGGCGTGGGAGACGAGGTCAGACGAGGGCCGCCAGGATGCTCGCGACACTGAACCGATCGGCACATATGGAGGGACGCTAACGGCCCAGGAATGGCGCGCTACCGGCTACGAGACGGCATTCAGCTGGGAAAATACGAGGCTGGGAGAACGTGAGTGGTTCGAAGTCGCCATCTACCCGGATGGCACTGCAACAAGGAAGGTCTTCAACAACGTCGTGCGTGTGGCGCGGACCTTCACTGGCGACCGAGACCATGGGGGGTCCGACTACACGACCACTACGATTGCGGGTGAATGGCAAAATGCTGAGGAACGGACGTGTTTCGTCAGGAGGGGACAGCACGTCCTTGCCGTGACGGTGAGTCAGTGGGCGAACCTTAAGGAATACGACTATGTCGCGCATCAAGCGCTCGACCATTACGTCTTTTACAACCCGGCATTCCCAACGGATCTGTGGAACCAGGTCCTCGTGATCGTGGGGCACGAAAGCGCCGACGTGCAAGGCTCCGGATCGACAGAAAGCCGACAGGAGCTGGAGGAAAAGCTAGCATTCTACCTGTGGATCAGGGACACAACGCTGACGAGCATCAGCAACATCCAGAAGCAGATCGATGCCCTAAGCAAGCCCGACCCTCGGAACACAGGGTATCTCAATGAGTACCAGAACAACGAACTGGGGAACGATCCTGTGTGGACCAAGGAAGAGCTGAGGATTCTGGAGGGAGCTTGGCCGGCAGTGCCGTATCTGTACAACAAGGAGGACTGGGTCAAGGAGCTACAGACATCGTTGCAGCTTCAGCAACAGAGCCTTGCGCTGACCGACGCCTTGATTGCCGATATTCAGCGCAAACTGCTTGATCTGACCTCACGCGAAGAGGGAGGGTGGTAGCCATGAGAACGCGCGCACTCCTGATGACGATTGCGATGATGCTGACGGCTGTTTCTGTTCTTGCGAACCCTTCTTCGCTCTCCCTGGAGGAGTACAGCGAAACCCTGCTCAGCCTGAAGCAGGATGAGCTGGTGCGCCTTCAGAACGGGGAGACTGGCGTGGAGGGGTACGCCCTGTTCGGAACCGAGCCCCCAGCCTACCTGTTGACGGGCGACCCCTGGGTGGATCAACACGTGTCCACGGCGAGCCGTATTGAGGTGCTCAACGAGGAAATTGCCTCCCTGAAGTTCGTCTTGAGTCAACTTAAGGATCTGAAGAGCGATGAACCCTCTGGAGACCTTGCCCTCACGTGTATCGCGGACTCCCATGTCTACGCCTACAGCTATTCGGGCTGGAACCAGGCCAACTTCGGAAGGTATGAGATCCTGGGGGCAGGTTGGCATCCGACGGGCGGGGAGAAGAGGGCGTACCTGAGGTTCGATCTTTCGGGCGTCGATCCGGCGAGCGTCGGCAAGGCTACGCTTCGCCTCTACCATTACCATACCGGCGGCAGTGACGCCCTGGCGCTGGGCGTCCATCGGGTGACAAGCTCCTGGACGGAAGGGGAGGGAACGTACAAGCCGACGACGGTAGCACAGCCCGGCGAGATCGCCTGGGTGCATCAGCCCTCCTTCGACGCGAACCCGGTGGCGCAGTTTCATCCTGGTAGCGAGATCGGTCAGTGGGTCGAGGTCGATGTGACTGGGCTTGTCGCGGCATGGCTTTCGGGGACGCCGAACTACGGCCTGATGATCGGGGCTGTCGGTGAGCTGACCGGTGCCGTTCCACACTCTGAATACGGCTTCTACTCACGGGAAGACGAGGAGGGGAGGGGGCCGGTCCTGGTCCTATCAGATGCCTCCGCTCCCGCTGGGGAGTTCGACCGAGCCTGCGCGCTGCTCTGCGCTTCGGACGAGGAGTTCATCCGCTCGCTGTACCACTGCATCACCCACCGCGAGCCCACCGCCGAGGAACTCGAGGCACAGGTCGGCCGGTTAGGGAGCGGGACGCTGCGCCGGGACATGGTCCAGTACTTCTTCGCGAGCCCCGGATACGTCGCGGAGAACCACCCCGACGTCCGGTTCATCACCGATGCCTGCCAGGCCATCTACGGGCGGGAGCCGAGCGACGCGGAGACGAGCGCGTGGCCGCGAACGGATCGCAGCTTCATCGTCATCGAGATGCTCGACAGCCCGGAGCACCTGGCCGCAACGCAGGGCTGTGCCGCCCTGTGGCGCAGGGACGCGGCATCCGTCCCGACCCCGCCGTACGCCGACGACCTCTCGTCCGGCCTCGCCCACTGGGACGTCTCCAAGGTCACGCTGCAGGAGGCGGACGGCGCGCTCTTGTGACAGAGCGGCAACCACCTGCCGGTCTAGTGGCGCTATCCGATCCCGATGGAGGACGTGGTGATCGAGTTCGACGGCTGGTGCGAGAAGAACGGGCTGGGCGTGATGCGGATCAACGAGGAGAGCGTCGGCTACTTCGCCACGTTGGGCGGATGGTTCAACACGCGCTCGTGCTCGGACGGACGCATTCGAGGCTTCGGCCTGCCCGCCGAGGAGCGCGAGTACTTTGATGGCGCTCACATTCAGCTGGGGGAGTGGCAGCACTACCGGCTCCTCCGCAGCGGAGACTGGCTGGACTTCTATGTGGACGGCACGCGGATCATCCACCGCGAGATCCTCCATCGGTACGAAGGCCAAGGCACCCTGACGTTCGCTTCCTACGGTTCGTTGGTAGGCATCGACAACCTGAGGGTCTACACGACTGCGGAAGAAGGATCTGACGCTGATGGTGTGCTGGGAGCGGGGAACAGATCATCCTGAGGATGTGCCGGTGGCTGGGAGATCAACCAAGCGCTGCGGCTGTTGCCGTCGCTTCACACCTGAGAGGAGGAACGGGGCATGATCAGCGTTCTTGGCACTCTTCTATATAGCCCACGCGTTCTCACCGGATCGTTGAGCTTCGGGAAACTCTTTTCATCTTTGCGGCCTTCGTGGCATCATGGAGCCGAAGGAGGATTTCAGAAGGGTCGAGGAGATGAATCTGACCCCGGTGACGGAGATCGATATTCGAGGGCTGGCCGAGATATATGACCAGTTGGACGTCTACCTCTCAGTCTACCTCCCCACCGCCTCAAGAGATGACGAGGCAAAAAACCGCGCCTTCGTGGACGGCAGGAAAAGGGCGATCGAGGCGGCCCTTCCCTCGGACCAGAAGGAGTGCTTTAGGGAGACGATGGCCATCGTCGACGACCTCCTCTTCGAAAAGCCCATACCCGGCGAGAGGGGGAGGATCGTCTTCGCCTCTGCCCCCGCCTCCCTCCTCGCCATCTATCGGATCGGGATCGAGCCCGTGCGGGCGATGGTCCTGGACACCTCCCCCTTCCTCCTCCCCCTGGCCAAGCTTCGGGATGACTATTCGGATTACGGCGTCCTCCTCCTGGACTCGAAGGAGGCGAGGCTCTTCTGCGTCCGGTCCAATGTTCCCCAGGAGATGAGCCACCTCTCGACCGACCTGATGAACAAGCACAAGAAAGGAGGATGGAGCCAGATGAGGTTCAACCGGCTCCGAAAGGGGGCGATCAAGTCCTTCCTCTCGGAGGTGGTCGAGGACGTCCAGGATTCGTGCAGCCGCCACCAAACCAGGGGGATCGTCATCGCCGGGCCCGGCGACGCCAAGCACCAGCTCGTTGAGATGCTCCCCGCCGAGATGGGAAAGAGGGTCCTCGCCGTGGTCGACCTGCCCATAGACGCGCCGGGAAAGGATATCGTCGAGGTGGGGGATGAGATCGCCATCGCCGACGAGAGGGCGAGGTCGGAGGAACGGGCCGAGGAGCTGCGGGCCGAGATTCTGAAGGGCGGCCTGGCGGTCCGGGGCGTCGAGGAGACGAGGGACGCCCTGAACTCCGGGAGAGTCGGCGTCCTGGTCCTTCTGAAGGACGCATCGATGCCGGGCTGGATCTGCGAGAGGTGCCAGGCCCTGGAGGCGAGGAGGCGGCCGCCTCCGGCCTGTCCGAGCTGCGGTGGGCCGACCTCGGCCGTCGACGTCGTCGAGGAGCTCTACGAGCTCGCTCTCAGGACCGGGGCCGAGGTGGAGTTCGTCGAGGAGGATTCGTGCCTCGCCTCGGGAGAGGGGGTGGGGGCGCTTCTGAGGTATTAGGGGAAGAATATCCGCCAGATCGCCGGCGGATACCGTCAAAAATAAGGGGCTCACTTCATCCTTCCGGGCTGCGATTAGCCGTAACGATCATGTACCATTCCCGCATAAAAGGGCTGAGGGGGAGGAAAATATCGGGAAGAGACCTTCAATAGCAACCTTGATCGCTGCCCTCGGGATCGTCGCCCTCTTTATAGGAGTCTTCCTCTCCTCGGAGGCAGGCGTTGAGTGGAGGGTTTCTGAAGAGGGATTGCTGGATTACCGGAGACCTGCGCCGGAATATCGTTTGATCTCATCCGAGGAGGCTGGAGCCTCAAGCCTCCAGGAGTTCCGCTTCATTAGCCGGGGGGCGGAGGTGGCGGCCCTCCTCCGCGAGCCCTCGGCTCAGAGGCCAGAAGGCTTTCCAGGCGTTGTCCTCCTCCCCGGGGCGAGCGTCACCAAAGAGCAGGAACAGGGCCTCGCAGAGCTCCTCTCCGGCCTGGGATACGCGACGATCGCCCTCGATCAGCGGAACCGCGGCGGCGTTGACGTCGGGGGCGATCTGGAGATGTTTCTGAACGGCCAGGAGCCGACGGAGCACAAGATGGTCCACGACGCCCTGGCGGCGGCCGAGGTTCTGAGGATGCAGCCCGAGATCGACCCCGCCCGGATCGTATACCTCGGCGAGAGCAACGGCGGCCGCTTTGCCATCATCGCCTCTGCCCTGGACAGGAGGTCTCGGGGCGTCGTCGCCATCAGCACCTCTGGCTACGGCGTGGAGGAGGAGATAGATTTTCTGAGGATGAAGGGGCCGGAGACGGTCAGGTTCCTGCGATCGATCGATCCCGATACCTATCTAGAGAGAATCCCGCCCCGAAGGTTCGTGATGATCCACTCGAAGAACGATACTGTAATTCCCGTCGATTCGGCGAGCCGGACCTACCAGAAGGCGCTTTCTCCAAAAGCGATGCACCTCGTCGATTGCGCCACCCACGGCCGCTGCTGGGAGATGGACCCTTATATCGGAGAGGAGCTGGCGCGGATGGCGTCGTGACCCTAGATCTCTGTAAAGCAGCCCTGTCCGGCTCTGCCAATATGAGAGGATGAGGGATGGCGGTGTTTTACCGTTTCGCTGGAGCTTTGAGCCCTATCGAGGTCGGAGATGGCGAGGCATCCGATTTGGCGATGAATATTCGAGCTCTTGAAGGCGGGGCATGCTCTCGTCCCCCTCAAATCGGCTCTTCCTTCAGGCTCGCCCCCCTCCTCTCTCCTTCTGTCACTTTTTCAGCTACAGATCCCAGGATACCCCGCCATCGTCGCCCGGAGGAGGATGTCCACGATCAGGGCGGCGAATAATACCGCCCGGTAGTTCGCCCCCTGGTAGAAGGTCCTCTCCCCCCTCGCAGCCGTCGGGTTTCGGATGAAGTCGAAGGTCTGTCCGACCATCCACCCCCCCGCCACCAGGGCCGCGGCGAAGTAGATCGGCCCAAGGCCGGTGGCGGCCCCCAGGGCTATTGAGAGGATGACCCCGACGACCCAGGCGGCGGCGACGAGCTTTGCGGTCCTGGGGATGCCATAAGTCACGGGAAAGGTGGGGATCCCCTCCCGCCGGTCGCCCTCGACGTCCCGGGAGGCGTCGCAGTTGGTGAACCCCCAGTCGGTGATGCAGATCATCGCCCCCAGGAGGAGGGCCCCGGCGTGGAGGCCTGGGCCATCCTTGAGGATCCCAGCCGGGGCCATGGCGAGCCAGACCCCCACGGGGACGATCCCGAAGGAGAGGCCGACGAGCGCCCAGGAGAAGGGGGTCGTTCTCTTCGCCGCCTTCGAGTATAAGACCATGACCAGGGTCGCGGCGATGAGGGCGACGAGGCTCTCAGGGTTGAGGTAAAAGGCGACGGCGGCCGCTATGCCGAATAAGAGGGCCGAGTAGGCGAGGGCCGCCGACCTCGTCACCTGGGACGACGGGAGCGGCCTCCCCGGCATCCCGACGGCGTCGACGTCGACGTCGCAGCAGTCGTTGTAGACGTAGGAGCTGGTGATGGCGAAGTACGCCCCCAGGGTGGCGATGGCGAAGGGGAAGGCCGCTGGCAGGCCCCCAGAGGTGGCATAGGCGGCCAGGAGGGCCGCCGCCCCGGGGAGGGCTATGTCCATCGGCGCGAGAGGCGGGCGGAGGAGCTCCGCGTAGGCCCTCAGCTTCCCTCCCTCTGCGGTCTTATCCCCTCTACCATCCTCGCCGCCGCTCAATCCCTCCCCCCCCTCAATCGAGAAAACCCTCGAAGATCTCCAGGTAATCCTGGGGGCGGACGAGCCAGGCGAGCTTCCCCACCTCGCGGCCGATGGGGTAGATCTCCCGATTCCGAGAGAGCCCCAGGGCCTTCACCTTCGGAACCTCAATCTCCCGGAGGGGGGCCGCCTCTTCGCATCGCGGGTTCTCGACGAACCCGTCTTCGGTGAGGAAGTAGGCGCCCCCGCCCCTCTCCTTGATCGGCTCGTAGATCGACGAGAAGCCCCGGGCGACGAAGTTCGCCATCTTCAGCCTCTTGTTCGACTCGTTTATGGTGATGTGGCCGTATCCAGGAGGGACGACCACCTTGTCGCCTTCCATCGCCCTCACCACCACCACGTCGCTGAGGTCCTCCCTCTGGAAGAGGTAGGTAGCCTCCCCCTCCAGGACCTCGTAGACCTCGGGGTAGGTGACGGATTGGCCCGGCACCTGGGGGTGGTAGTGGCCCGCCGTCTTGACGTACTCTAGTCCCAGCATCCGGGGCGGGATGATGGTGATGTCGTACCTGATCCCCTCCTCAACGAAGAGGTCGGCGTCCCTCCTGCTGAGGAAGAGGTCCCTGTACATGTAGTAGAGCTCCTGGTCCTCGGCCCCCTCTGCCCACCTCCTGTCGTAGAGGACGTCGTCCATATCGCGGAGCATCCTCACGTCCGGCTCCTTCACCTTCCCGCCGAATTCGAGCTCGTTCAAGTCAGAACACCCGATGAAGGATGGAACGGCAAATTTATAACGTTTTTCCGAGGATAGAATATCATGGAAGATGACGCCATGGCAACCCCCTTCTGCCAGGACCTGAAGAGGTTCATCATGACCTTCGTCTCCACCACCGCTGAGGCGATTCAGGCGACCCAGGGGGCCGGAGGCCTCATGATCATGTCCGTCGCCATCGGGACCCGGCTCTGGGAGGAGATGGAGCAGTTCAAGGAGTGCGACATGCCGGGCTTCGAGACGAGGGATGAGAAGATCAATTGCTTCATGAAGACCCTCGAGGCCTCGGGGGCGATCGGAGGCTCCTCCTTCGAGGAGAGGGAGGGCCGGCTCGTCGTCACCATAAAAGGATGCTTCTTCGCTCCCGCCAGCGATCGCCAGATCGAGGTGGGCCTCTCCCACCCCCTCTGCCCCATCGGCGGTCTTATCGTCGCGGGGCTCCATAGGACCGCCTCGATCCTCGCCGCCCTGGAGCGGGTCGATCGCGACGTGGCGAGGAACGTCTCCACCCTCACGTTCAGGCTCTACTCCTGACTTCACCCCTTCCCACCGGCTTGGAGCTCTCCCATTGGAGGGCGGGACGGATCCGGACGCCCCCCTGTCAGAGCCTCGCCCTGATCTTCCCCCATAGATCCCGGATGGCTTCCCCGACGGGCCCCTCCACCTCGACGAGGGTCTCCCCGCGGATCATGGCCCCCACCACCTCGGGGTCGAAGGGGAGCCTTCCCGCGAGCTCGACGCCAAGATCTCCGCAGAGTCCGCCGATCTCTTCGGTCATCTCGGGGTTGAGGTCGTGCTTGTTGACGGCGACGAGGGCCTCGACCCCGAAGTGCTCGGCGACGGCGAGGATCCTCTCCAGGTCGTGGGCCCCGGAGATGGAGGGCTCCGTCATCACCAGGGCTAGGTCGGTCCCGGTGATGGATGCGATGACGGGGCAGCCGATCCCCGGAGATCCGTCGATGATGACGAGGTCCTTATTCTCCTCGGCTGCGATCCTGGAAGCGAGCTCCCTCACCATCGTCACCAGCTTTCCGCTCGCCTCCTCTCCGGGGAAGAGCTCGGCGTGGACCATCGTCCCGAACCTCGTATCGGAGACGAAAGCGTGGCCCGAGATTCTATCGACCATGGTGACCGCCTCTGAGGGGCAGACGACGGTGCAGACCCGGCACCCCTCGCAAGCGGCGGGGTCGACGGCAAAGTCGGAGATGGCGCAAAACCTGCAGGCCTCCTCGCATTTGCCGCAGCGGGTGCATTTATCGGGGTCGATCGAGGCTGCCTGTAGCCCCAAAAAATCGAAGGTCTCCCGGACCTCGGGCTTCAGGAGGAGGTGGAGGTCGGGGGCGTCGACGTCGCAGTCCGCCACCACCATCTCGCCTCTCGCGAGGGCGGCGAGGGATGCGGTCATCGTAGTCTTCCCGGTCCCGCCCTTCCCGCTGATGACCACCAGCTGCTTCATCTCGACTCCACCTCCTCTGCGATCCTTTCGAGGAGGAGGACGAACTTATCCCGCCACTCGGCCATCGCCGTCGTGAAGAGGACCCCCCGGGAGTAGAGCTCCGCTATCTCTCGCTTCATGGGGATCTCCAGAAGGATCGGGATCGACTCTTTTTTGCAGTAGTCGTAGACCCCTCGGTCTCCGATGCCAGACCGATTCACCACCACCCCACAGGGTATGTCCATCCCCCTCACCACTTGGACGGCGATCGATAGATCGTATAGGCCGAAGGGGGTCGGCTCGGTGACCAAGAGACAGAAGTCGCTCCCCCGAACCGCCTCGATGACGGGACAGGCGGTCCCCGGCGGCGAGTCGACGAGGACGAGGTCACCTCTCGCCTCGGCCTTGACGGCCCTTATGAGGGGCGTTGCCATCGGCTCGCCGACGAAGAGCTCCCCCCAGAGGAGCCTCACCTCTCCCGACCTCCCCCTGTGGATTCTGCCTATGGATCTGGAACCCTCGGAGATCGCCCCCTCGGGGCAGAGGAGGGCGCACCCGCCGCAGCCGTGGCAGAGCTCCGGGAAGAGGAGGACTTTCTGCGGAAATACAGCGAGGGCGTGGTAGGCACAGAAATCCGAGCATCTGCCACATCTTGTGCACCTGTCTTCGTCGATCACCGGGATCGGCACCATACAGTCGGAGCTCTCCCTCTCGTCCATCTCGGGAAAGAAGAGGTACGAGTTCGGCTCCTCTACGTCGCAGTCCAAGAGCTCCACTCCGCCGATGGATGCCGCCATGTTCGTCGTCACCAGGGTCTTTCCAGTCCCGCCCTTGCCGCTGGCTACGGATATCATCATCTACAAAACCTCCTTTCAGCTGGTCGATCCCCCTTGCGATCCCGATGGTCCGCACGAGAATCCCCTGCGAACTTCCGGAGGCTAAAAGCTCCAGAGGCCATCTCCTCAGGATGCCGGAGATCCGAGAACATCTTCCCATTTGGGACGATATACTTTAAAGCTTCCCTACCGGGATAAAGCCAGAGCTGATGCCTCTTGGAATATCTGCCACATCCCAGGGGAGCGTCAGCCAAAAATGGCTAACATGGGACGTACTGGCCGCCGATGTTGAACGATTCGGTCTTGATCTTCATCCAGTCCCTGAAGATGTCCACCCTCCAGGTCCCCTGCAGCCTGGCGGCGTCACATCCTCGAATCTGGATGGCGCTCCAGGTCTTTCCTTCCCAGTCTCCGCTGGCGAAGTTCTTCGGCGGGACGACGGCGAAAGTCCGGGCGTAGAGCTGGCCGTTGGGTGCGTACCATCGCCACTCCATCTCGTGGGGCTCGAGGTCTCTTGCGAACCTGATCCAGGAGACCGCCTGGTCGTCCTCGGTGGAGAAGGAGTAGGTCCTGTAGATCGGATTCCAGTGGGCGTCTACAGACTTGGCCATGGAGTGATCGCTGAGCGGAATGAAGGGAAACCATATCGCCCCGCCCAGGGACGCTGTCGACATAACGGCAATAAAGGCCAGGATAGCCTTGATCTTCTTCATCTAGTATTTACCCCCTACATTGCCATGATCTATGGTTATACACCCTTGGTCATGGATATAATAAATAACTATAGGAAGGTCGGAGCTTCTGAGGACTAAAGATTGGAGGATCTGGTCAAAAGTCAGAGGATCAGGGGGCTTATACCCCTCCTCTTCGCGACCTCGGCGGGGAGGTCGACGGCCTCCAGGGCGACGTCGATGATGGCGCCGTCGCCGGTGGCGACCGGATGGGGCGCGACCTTAAGCCTTCTGTCGGCGTCCCTCGCCGTCGTCGCGAACCCCGGGACGCCAAAGTCAACCATCATCCCCTGGATCGTCGCCGCCAGCTCCCCGCTCCGGCTGATCTGTTGGTCGAGGATCACCTCGGCCCCGGCGACTCCGCTCTCCTTCAGGATCGATAGGACCTCCGATATGGCTGGCACCGTCGCCTCGGAGGATCTGTACCTCCTGAAGATCCCGCGGGCATCCCGCAGGAAGCCGTCGTCGCAGAGGTAGACGGAGGCTCCCGAAAGGAGGCTCTCGGCGGTGATGAGGACGTTGTAGCCATCGATGGCGATCCTCCGGCCCGCGAGCCTCTCAGCGGGGACCCGTTTATTCCTCCGAGCCGCCGCCAGGGCCGAGGGGACCGCCACCCTCGAGAGGATGAACCTATCCTCTCGGGGGAGGAGTCGGTGGTCGGAGACGAACCTGACCGCCGGCCCCGAGGGGTAGCCCCGGTCGAGGAGGTATCGGAGCTCCTCGGCGGCGAGGTTCAGGGCTTCGTGTCCATCATCAGGCAGCGGCTCGCCTCCCGGTAGAGGTCTCCACCGTGGGGGTCGATGGCGACGATCATCGGCCCCCATCCTTCCGCCTCCAGCTCCCAGAGCCCCTCAGCCATCCCAAGCTCGGGGAGGTGGAGCCGTTTCACCAACAGGTGGCGGGCCGCGAGGGCCCCGCAGCCTCCGGGGTAGGCGAGATAGGCGGCCCTTCCCCGGAGGGCCTCCGCCTCCTCGGATATCCCCCCCTTCCCGACGATAAGCCTCACTCCCCGACCAACGACGTCTTTTGTGTACCTTGAGACCCTGCCGCTGGTGGTGGGGCCGGCGGATAAGATGGTCTCGTCCCTGATCAGAGGGCCGCAGTGGTATATTACCGCCCCCGCGAGGTCGACGGGGATATCCTCTCCGGATGCGAGGAGGGCGTGGACCCGGTCTCGAGCGGTGTAGACCTTCCCGCTGATCCAGACCAGGTCTCCGGCCCGGAGGGCCGAGACCTCCTTTTCGCCGATGGGCGTCTTTAGTCTATGCTCCATCCGTCATCCCTCACCGTTGCGGAGGCGGATCTGTTCGCCCAGCACTGAAGGTTCACCGCCACCGGGAGCGATGCGGTGTGGCATAGGGCCGTCTCGATCCTGACCCCCAGGGCCGTGGAGTCGCCGCCGAGCCCCATGGGGCCGGTCCCGATCCTGTTAATCTCCGATAGAAGTGCCGTCTCCAGATCCGAGGTGCCGGGCATCCGGAAAAGCGCCCTTTTGGCGAGCCTCGGCGCGAGATCGAAGGTCCCGCCGATCCCCACCCCCACGAAGACGGGGGCGCAGGCTCTTCCCGACCGCTTTGCCACCTCCCGGGCGACGAAATCGAGGGGGTCGTCGGCGGGGTTGAGCATGGCGAGGAAGGACGCGTTCTCTGAGCCCGCCCCCTTGGGGAAGGCGGTGATCCGCAAGGACTTCCCAGGGACGAGGTCGACGATCAGGTCTGGCATCCCGGGGCCAGTGTTGTCGCCGCTGTTCTTCCTCGTCAGAGGGTCGACGGCGTTGGGGCGGAGGGGTACCTCTTCCGTCGCCCGGCGGACCCCCTCGGCTATCGCCTCCTCCAGGAACGGTGGTATCGAGAGGTCCCAGCCGATCTCCAGGCAGAAGACGGGGAGGCCCGTATCCTGGCATAGAGGGACGCCTTCGGATGAGGCGATTCTGACGTTCTCCAGCATCGCCTCGAGCTGGGACCGGGCGATGGGATTCGTCTCTCTTTCTGCCGCCTCCTCGATCCTCTCCATAACCCACGGCGGAAGGCTCGTCTCGGCCTTGGCTAGGACCGCCACCGTCGCCTCGACCACGTCCTCTCGCCTCATGGTGGGTCCCTCCCCCGGATCTTGATCGGCCTCGACTGCTCTGGGATCTTCAGCTCACTCTCGAGCCCAAGAGCCCTCTCCATGGCGGCCTTGTGGAGGTCGCCGGAGGTGTGAATCCCCCCCTCGCCTCCCCGGACAGCCCGGCAGGGGTACATCTGGCAGAGGAGGCCTGCCCGGGGCGGGGCGTCTTCAAGCCGGACTCCTACGATATCCTTCGCGACATGCCAGGTGCTGCCGCAGGGGGAGCCCCGGAGGACCTCGGCCCGCGTTATCCTCCCATCCTCCACCTCCACCTCCAGCAGGGGCCGGCCGAGCTTCTCGGCGAAGGAGTCCACCGCCTCGATGCCGCAGGGATCGAGGGTGCAGCAGATCTCGTCGACCTCGATGTAGATCCCGTAACTGTCGGCGATCTTCTGCAGCTCTGGGACCGACCCCGCCCTCCCGATCCCGCCGGGGACGATCACCGCCTCGGCCCCGCCCTTCCCGGCCCTGGTGGCGATCTCCGGGGTGATGTCGGGGTGGAGGGAGTAGGTGATGATCAGCTCTGAGCTGAAGAACTCGGGGTCCAGGCCGAGGCCGTCGAGGAACTCCTCGGGGTCCTCGATGAACTCCGGCAGGGCCTGGGGGATCTCGATGGAGACGACCTCGAAGTCGGTCCTCTCCTTTATCGTCTCGATGAGACGCTCGCCGTATTTGCCCCTGGTGACGACTCCGACTCGCATGATCCACTGACGACGGGGGCGGTTATAGAGTTTGTCTCGAAGTTCATTCCTCCGTAGATCTCGCATTCGATCCGCCAGTCCGTCCTGGCTTCCCGCTCGAAAGGGTAAATTAGCCCCGGATACGATGAAGGTTCATGATACCTGCCGTCCTCGTCGCGGGGACCTCCAGCGGCGTCGGCAAGACCACGGTGGTTCTGGGGATGATGGCGGCCCTCAGGAGGCGGGGTCTCGTCGTCGCCCCCTTCAAGGTGGGGCCGGACTTCATCGATCCATCTCATCATGCCGCCATCTGCGGCAGGCCCTCCCGAAACCTCGACACCTTCATGATGGGGATGGACGGCGTCCGTCGCTCTTTCGCGCGAGGCGTCGAGGGCGCCGACGTCGCCGTCATCGAGGGCGTCATGGGCCTCTACGACGGCCTCGACGCGACGGAGGTGGCGTCGTCGGCCTCCGTCGCGAAAGCCCTCGGAGCCCCCGTCCTCCTGGTGATGAACGTCCACGGGACGAGCCGGTCCGCCGCGGCGATGGCCCTCGGCTACAGGAGCTACGACCCCAAGGTCGAGGTCGCGGGGCTCATCCTCAACAGGGTCGGAAGCGAACGGCATCGCAGCCTCCTGGAGGATGCCCTCGCGCCCCTGGGGATACCGATCCTGGGGACCCTTCCGAGGCGGGGCGAGATAGCCCTTCCGAGCCGCCACCTGGGGCTGGAGATGGGCTTTGAGAGCCGCCACGACCTGGATGCTTTAGCCGACTTCGTCGAGGAGAACGCATACCTCGACCGGATCCTCGAGCTCGGCTGCCAGGTCCCGGCCGTGGAGCCTGAAGCGCAGGCTGAGCCTGAGGCGGAGACGGTGCAGGACCAGGAGGGCGGGAGGATAAGAATCGCCGTCGCATACGACGAGGCCTTCTGCTTCTACTACGCCGAGAACTTCGAGATCCTCCGGAGGCTCGGCGCCGACCTCCGCTTCTTCAGCCCGATCCGCGACCCCCTCCCGGAGGCCGACGGCCTCTACCTCGGCGGCGGCTACCCCGAGCTCTACGCCGGGGCCCTGGAGGAGTCGCCGACCCGTCATGAAATAAAAAAGGCCGCCGAGGACGGGATGCCGATCTACGGCGAGTGCGGCGGCCTGATGTACCTATGCGAGGCGGTCATCTCAAAGGATGGCAACTCTGAGGATGAGAAGAGGATGGCCGGGGTTCTGCCGGCCACTACCTCCATGACCGGCAGGCTTCAAGCCCTCGGCTACGTCGAGGGGGACGTCGTCGCCGAGAACCCCGTCGTCGCAAAGGGCACAGTCATCAGGGGGCACGAGTTCCACTACTCGAAGATGGACTGCGCGAGGGACGCGCGGTTCGCCTACCGGTTCCGGCGCGGGACGGGGATCGATGGGAATAAAGACGGCCTCGTCGAGCACGAGGCCCTGGGAAGCTACCTTCACACCCACTTCACCACCTTCTCCGTGGAGAGGTTCGTTGAGAGCTGCAGGAGGTATGGGAGGAGATGATGTTGATCGTCTTCAATACTGTATAAACTTCTACAATTTTTCTGGGATAACTCCTCCAGCATCAAAGGAACCTGGTCAGGTTTTCTTCCCAATACATCAATTGATCTTATGGGCTCAAAATCTAATATTTATAATCAGAATGTTATCATATAAGAGCGAAATGTTTTTCACTATAGCAAGAAACAAATAGCGGACGACCATGACTGACGCTCCAAATTACTGTATCAGATACGATCTCTCTAAGGCTCGCAAGAGCAACTCGTCGAAAATCCCGGCCAGCCATCAGTCTGCAGCCATTGATAAACTCTATCGCTGGTACGAGGGCAATCCAGAACCCCAAGCTGGGGCCATTCTCGTACTGCCCACCGGAGGCGGAAAGACCTTTACCGCGGTTCGTTTTCTCTGCAAGACGGCCCTTTCCGACGGGTACAAAGTCCTCTGGCTCGCTCACACTCACCATCTTTTGGAGCAGGCTTTCAAAAGCCTGGAGGAAGATATCGGACAGATCGCAGAGCCGAGAGGGTCTCTGAAAGTTAGGGTTGTTTCGGGAACGAAAGATCATTATCCTGTATACGAAATCAAGCCTGACGATGACGTGGTCATCGCGACGCTCCAGACGATCGCCAAAGCCCACAAGGAACACCACAGGGCTCTGGAGGCGTTCCTCAAGTCTGCAGGTAAAAAGCTCTTCGTCGTCTTTGACGAGGCACACCATGCCCCCGCACCCAGCTACAGAAAGCTGATTCAAAGTCTGCGAGATAAAATACCGAGGATGTACGTTCTTGGGCTCACCGCAACTCCCAGCTATACCGACAAAGGTCGCGAAGGCTGGCTATCCGAACTCTTCCCTCAGGGGATCGTTTATCAGGTCTCACCCCAGAAGCTTATGGCGGAGGGGATCCTCGCGGAACCGGTCTCAGAACAGCACCAGACGAATTTTGAGCCGGATTTCGATGAACGAGAATATCAGAAGTGGATAGGTACTTTTCGAGACATCCCCGAAGATATAATCGAACAGCTGGCAGAAAACCGTGCAAGAAACGAGTACATCGGCGCAACTTATGTAGGTAATCGCAAGAAGTACGGCAAGACGATCATCTTCGCAGATCGCTGGTATCAGTGTGAGGCTATCGCAGAATATCTCGAAAAAAGGGGAGTTAATGCCGGTTCTGTCTACTCTCATGTTACTAGAGGGGTCAACAAAAAGAGTGCCGATGAGAACAACAGGCGGGTTTTGGAGGCTTTTAAAGCCGGAAAGCTGGACGTCATCCTAAACGTCCGTATGCTTACGGAGGGTACCGATCTTCCAGATGCAGAAAGCGCCTTTATCACCCGTCAGACCACCAGCCGAAACCTTCTGACCCAGATGGTGGGCCGCGCTCTCCGCGGTCCAAAGTTCGGCGGGACGGAGAAGGCCCATCTCGTATTCTTTACAGACAACTGGCAGCAGCTCATAAACTGGGCTGAGTATGAGATGCCAGACGGTGGCATCGGCGGAAAGGAACCTAAGCCCGGTGAGCGTCCGCCCTTGCAGTACATCTCCATCGAACTCATCCGCAAATTGGCTATACAGATAGATTCAGGGCTCAACGTCAATGCGACTCCCTTTTTGCAGCTCCTTCCAGCGGGATGGTACCTCGTCGATTATACTGCTCAGCTCAATGGGAGCGATAACCTTGAGCCGGTAAAAAGGCTGGTCATGGTCTTCGATCACGAAAAAGACGGTTACGAGAACCTGGTCAACGGATTACATGATAAGGATCTCGCTGAGTTTGAGAACGAGAGTGTCCAGTTCGAGGATGTGAGCGATCTTGTTGAAGCTCAAAAGGTCGAATTCTTCCGGGAACCTCAGAGACACTTCGGGTCTAACATGGATCAGGACGTCTTCAGCATTCTCCGTCACATGGCGCAGAACCGCTCACCTCCGAGGTTCTTCCCATTCAAAGAGCGTGAGAATCACGACCTGGACCAGATAGCAAAAGAGCACATTGAAAGAGATACCGGACCCACCAGGCTAAACCAAGATCTTCAGAGAGAATATTCTAGAGATGATCGATATTGGAACGTAATCTATCCTTCATACGGTCACTTTAAAAGTCAATATGATGGTTGTGCCAACAGGATACTCAATCCGCCTTCGCCTCAAAAATATACAGGTGAGATTGATGATAATCTGCCGGTTTTACTCACTGAAGAGGAAAAAATCAAGATTAAAGAACGGGATGAATATACGTGTCTCTGTTGCGGAACCACAACGAGAAGCTTTTTGCAGGTCGACCATATAGATCCAAGATACTTGGGCGGGTCCAACAATCCAGAAAACCTCCAGACTTTATGTGGAGAATGTAATAACAAGAAGAGAACAGATACCATCACCTTCCGAGACCATAGGACGAAACTCACTGAGCCGCCTGAAGGGCTCCCAGCGATTGAAGTGCCTGCGTACTTATCAGACGAAGATCTTAAGGGTTGGATCGAGTTTGCCCAAAGGACGATCAACTTCTTCTATAATTGTGGGGCTGTGAAGACTATTCTGATCAGCGAAATCCGGCCATGTTACTATCAATGGGAAGTAAGACTCCATTACGGGAACAATCCAAAATGGCTGAAGCCCCACCTATCAGAATTGGTCACACGTATATGCGGTTCACTAGAATCCAACAAATGTGGAAGTCCTTACAAACCGAGCAAGATAGCCGTGGTGTCTGAGGACAGAAAAAATGAGAACAAGAGTTATCCGCACTCTGTCGAGGCTGCCCAATGGATAAAAGACAAATTAACCGCTAAAGTAGAAACTGCAGAAGACATGAACTTTGTCGGATCTATTGACTCAAATAAATATCATCTTCCTAGCTGCGGTTGGGCAAAAAAAATACCGCTAGAAGATCTAATCTCCTTTCCTAATGCCGAAGCAGCAAAGAGTCTAGGATACATACCTTGCAGGGTCTGCGAACCAAATAAACGGAGAATGCGTAACTAGATCTCTGCCCTTTTGCAGATAGGATAAAAACTTTGGAGTATAATAATGAAAGTAGTCGCCTTCAACGGGAGCGCCCGAAAGGACGGGAACACCGCCATCCTCGTCCGAAGGGTCCTCGAAGAGCTGGAAAAAGAGGGTATAGAGACGGAGCTTGTGCAGCTCGCGGGAGAGCGGATCCGGGGATGCACCGCCTGCCGCGGCTGCGTCGCGAATCAGGACGGACGCTGCACCATCGACGACGACGTCGTCAACGAATGCATAAGAAAGATGGTCGAGGCGGACGGGATCATCCTCGCCTCGCCGACCTACTTCGCCGACGTCTCGGCGGAGATGAAGGCCCTCATCGACCGGGCCGGCTTCGTCGCTCGGGCCAATGGCGGGCTCTTCAGAAGGAAGGTGGGGGCGGCGGTCGTCGCCGTCCGGAGGGCGGGGGCGATCCACGCCTTCGACTCGATAAACCACTTCTTCTTCATCAGCGAGATGGTCGTCCCCGGGTCGATCTACTGGAACCTCGGCTTCGGCCATGCGCCCGGCGAGGTGGAGTCGGATCAGGAGGGGATCGAGACGATGAGAGTCTTAGGCTCGAATATGGCTTGGCTGCTGAAAATGATCAACGTATGAGGCTGTTGGTGGAGGGCAGGGGCCGGGGTGGGGCATAGACTGATATCAGAAGTCGAAGAGGGACTTCTGCTTCTGCTCCGGCCCCTCGCCTGGTGGCCCGGCCGGAGCCCTTCCTTTCGCCGCCGCCCGGGGAGGGGCGATGTCGAAGAGCCGCTGCTGCTCGGGGCAGCAGACGAGCTGCTCCTTAGATACGCCGAAGGGCGCGAGGAGGCGCAGCAGCGGCGGCAGGATCTGCTTATTGATGTAGTAGTCGGTGTCGATCTTGAGCCCCTCGTCGAGGGCGTACGAGGGGTCCTCGGCCCGGTCGACGAAGAGCCCCTTCCCCCGGACGATGACGAAGGGGACTCGGTCGCCGACCTGCGGGACCCGGCCGCCCCTCGCCCTCATCTTCTCGGCGAGCTGGACGTGAGGCTGCTTGTTCTTGTACGCTGCTGTGCTCTTGGTGTACCTCCGGGTCAGGACCAGGTCGTCGAGGATCTCCGGGTCCTCTCGGAGGTCGAGCCTCTGGAGGCGGTCTATCACCGACTTCGCGAGGTCGACGGCTTCGTCGACCTTCCCCTCCATGAGGACGAGCTCTAGGCACCGGTTGAGGGTCTTGCTGGTAAGCTCGCACCAGTCCCTTCTTACCGTCTCCATCCCCCGGACCTTTATTTTATCGCGCCACTCGCTCCCGACCTTCTCGAAGACCCAGAGGGCGTACCTCTTCTTGACGAGGAAGAGCCCCCGGCGGGCGAAGGCCTCGAAGACCAGCTCCATCGGCGGCGGCAGGCGGGACGTCACCGTCTCGGCGATCTTTCTTCCCACCAGCTCCGCCTCCTCCAGGTTCGGCTTTTCCCCGCGGCCGCCGAAGGGCTTGAGGCGGATGAAGACGCTGTCGGTGTCGCCGTAGACGACCGACAGGTCGAACCGCTTGAGCTCTCCGACGGCTGGGAAGGAGTCGCCCGGACCCGAGGCCATCTCCTCCGGGAGGAGGGCCTTCCCGTCCCGGACGTAGACCGAACCGATCTCTTCGACCATATTCTTGGTGTTCTGGATGTTCGATCTTCCGAAGCTCGTCACGGCGTTGGCGAGGGGGAGGCTGTAGAGCCTCGCCCGAGCGTAGCCGGAGTAGCCGTAGAAGGAGTTGAGGAGGATCTTGAGAGCGTACTGCTGGGCGTCCAGGATGTTCCGCTCCTCATCCGAGGCAGACTTCATGCGGCGCTTGATATCGGTCCTCTGGGCGAGGAGGTCGCGGAGGACGCCGGGGACGATCCCCGGCGACGCTGACGGAAGGACGAACTCCCCCCCCGATGGGGGTCGAACGACCACCTCCGACGGCGGGTGCTCGTCGGTGACGACCGTCGAGTAGCAGAGGTTGTGGGCCATCATGATCGACGGATAGAGGGACCGGTAGTCGAGGATGAGGACGTCCTCTACCAGCCCCTTCTTCGGCTCCAGGACCGCCCCCCCCTTCAGTTCGAAGCTCTGGGCCGCCCTCGCCGATGAGAGGTCGGCGTCGGGCTTCGGGGGGATGACCCTGCCCCGCTCCTGGAACTTCCGGAAGAGGAAGTTTTCGACCATCCCCGTCTGGCCGCCGTCGATGACGTCCTGGAGGAGGGAGCCGCTCGTCTGGGCGAGGGCGATGTACTTGTCCAGGAGCTTCAGGTCGGTGAGGAGGTGAAGCGCCAGGTACGAGTCGCGGCGGGAGTAGCTGACGAGCCGGGCGAACTCCTCGCCGCTGGCAGACCAGAGCGCCTCCATCTCCTTCGGCTCGACGTCGTGCTTCTCGACGCCGAGGAGCTCCAGGCTCGCGTTTCTGAGGGTGTAGCGCTTCAGGCTGAAGGACGACCTCACCAGGGGCAGAAGGTCGACGACGACCCGGCCGGTGATCTCGACCCGGGTCTGGTTTACGATCTTCCTCACCCGCCAGGGGCTTCTGTCCCTGCCGACCCGGACGTCCAGGTTCAGCCTCCTCGCCCTCTCTTCCAGGTACGGAAAGTCGAACTCCGCCGAGTTGTAGCCGGCGACGACGTCGGGGTCGTAATCCTTGAGGATCTCGATGAACCTTGAGAGCATCTCCCTCTCGCCCCTGGAGCAGAGGACGTCCCCCCGGGGGCAGTCCAGATCCCGGCCGACGAGGACGAGGTCCTCCTTTCCCCGGCAGGGCGGATCGAAGGCGAGGCTGATCATGATCACCGGTGAAGTCTCAGGGTTGGGCATCGCCCCGTGGAGGGGGAGACACTCGATATCGAAGGCCATGGTGCGGAGGGGGGCGTTGGGCCTCGCCTTCGCTCCTCCCGCCTCCTTCACCTCCTCCGCGCCGTCTCCCTCGCTTCCTCTCCTCTCCGGCCCCTTCCCTCCCGGGCCGGACGCCGCTGGCCGCAGGGACGCATAGGGGACGGGGCCGATAATGGCGACCTCCGCCTTCTCTCTCTCCTTTCCCCCCCTCTCTTCCTCGGCGTCCACCTCCGCCCACCTCATCCCTCCGAGGTCGAGGTCGATCAGGAACCGGTTCTTGAAGAGGACGTCCGTCTCGTAGACCTCCAGAATCCCAGGGACGGATAGGACCGACTCCCTGAACTCCCGGACCGACTTGGGGTCTTTGGCTACGACCTTCAGCATCTTGGTGGGCCATCTCTGATAGCCGACGGGGCGGAACCGCTCCACCACTTCAGCAGATAGGCCCATGGCCCTGATCCCATCGATGGCGGCTTCAGTCCGGCTCTCGTCGATGCGGGCGTAGAAGTAGGGGAGAAATCCAGAGGCTTGGACGGTGACGGGTCCGCCCGAGGGGGTAGTACCGAAGAGCTGGACTATAGGAAACCCGTCGGGGTCGTAGACGTAGTTGGCGTCCAGGATCTGGAAGATCATCGACGGGAGATAGGCGTCCAGGAAGTCTTATAGTTTGTTATGTGCTTGCTGAAAGACTTTAAACGCTCGATGGCACCAAAAGTCGGGAGCAACAGCCAGATCATCGTTGAGAAGGCCTTGAAGGAGGCCTCGGGCTTCGGCCCCAAAGGAGGGCGTACGCCCCATCGGCGGCCTGTCCCGTCGGGAAGGGAAGACGAAGAGGGTCTTTTGCTAGAAGGCTGGGAGGAGGGGCGGGCTGCCCGGCCTCGTATCTTTTGATCGCTTTTGCTTATGTAATCTTATCCGCGACAGGGGTTTTATGCCAGAGATATTTAAACTACTATCTGTATTCATCGCAAGCTCTGCGGGGGCTGCCGAGCACCGTTTACATATTTTATTTTTTATTTGAAATATATCTTGTTTCGATCAAAACATCTAAATGAAATCTATCTGGAATATCTATTTATAGTACAAACGTTTTTCTTCAGAGGCGGGCCAGAAGCACCGGCACCGAAATATCCAGAAAGGGATGGCTAGGTGATCGAACGCAGACTATCTGGTAGGATATTGGATCATATTATACTAGATAGCAGGTGAATAGCAACAGTATCTAAAACGCATCGGATGATCTCCAAATAAGGGATCGGATAAATTTCATCTATCGGAGCTACAAATAGTTAGAAATTATATGAATCTAGGTCTGATACCAAGGAGAACATTCAGGTTTATGTTATAAATTTGGTCGCGCAAATCTGCTCGTTTACCAGGATGTCAGCTGGCATCTTCAAATAAAAAAATGGACCTGGTTTGAAGATGGGAGTCTCTGGCCGCTTATTATTATAAGCGTGGATAGGCTTTGGGTCCGCGAGCGTTTCGATCGATCTGGATGTGAGCCGGGGAGGGAAGGAAATGCCATACGGTTACATGGGTAATGACTTCTGGGTAGATTTATCTCGAAGAAAATTTAGATACAGGGTAATCCGTGAAGATCACTACAAGAAGCTCCTTACGGGTTATGGTCTGGAGAGATCACCATGAGTTTCCTGATAGACCCGCCTCTGCTCTTCCTCTCAGGACTCGCCCTCTACTTTGGGGGAAAGGGGCTTGACTGGAACTGTCGATCGAAGATCGTGGTGGGAGTCGCCATCACTTTGACCTTCATCGTCTTCAGCACCCTGTTGTATGCCGACATCATCCGATGCGTATTTCCCTTCTTCTCCAGCTTGACGGGCTCTGAGTTCATGTTTCACACCAACATCACGGGAATATCCAAATCGGATGTCCCGCTGGAGATCGTGATAATCCTCTTCTTGCTTTATCCGTTCTGGCTCTATGCCGGTTACGCTTCCGCCTGGAAGATCGATAGGAGAAAGCTGAGGCCGTCCAAGACGATCTACTCCCGCCAGGACGTAAAGAGCCGGAGAGCTGTGCCATCTTCTTCCAAATACGCCGTAATTAGAGGTCCAGAACCCCGAGAGTCCGTCAAGAAAGCGGTGGAACAGCTCGGAGGCATCAGGCACTTTGTCAAAGATGGCGACAAGGTCCTGATCAAGGTGAACATCTGCGGTGGCGTTCCGGATCGGAAGGGAACTTTCACAAGTACTGAGGTGGTCGATGCTCTGGTGGACCTGGTGAGGGCGGAGGGCGGAGTACCTACGATAGCCGATTCTGATATGATCTGGACGAGGTTCTGGCCAGCGGCCACGGATTCCGGCTGGAAGGAGTGGGCCGAGAAGAAGGGCGTGAGGCTCGTAAACCTCGCAGATACCGAGATTGCAAAGTTCGATTTCGGCAAGGATAGCGTCGTGGGAGTGGACTATGTCTCCAAGGAGGCGATAGATGCCGACGTCATCATCTCTGTCCCCGTGATGAAGATCCATCTCTTGACGGCGGTAACCCTCGGCATGAAGAATATGTACGGCACCCTCCCAGAGATAAACAAGGCGAAGTATCATCGAAAGGATATAGAACAGGTCATATACTGGATAAACAGGGCCTTCGCCCCTAACCTCACGGTGATCGATGGGACCATCGGCGGCGAGGGAATAGGCCCTCTAAGCTGCGAGGACGTGGACTTCGAGACCGTCGTCGCCTCCAACGACGTGGTGACTGCGGACGCGATCGCATGTCAGCTGATGGGCTACAAACCCCTGGAAGAGGTGACTCACATCAAAATTGCGGACGAACGTCATCTCGGCGACGGCTCCAAGGTGTACGACTTTGGCGACCTGCCCTACAAGCACATCGCCGGAAAGGATGGAAACTGGATCCGTCCAGATCCTGGAGTGAAGAACTTCTATGACTGGGCAACCAAACTGGTATTGAAGTTTCCCGGCTGGGAGACCTTCTTCAACATAAGCGCCGACTTCTTCCTATACGACCTTGCACGGTTGCCCGTTTTGGGCTACCTGACCCCGGCCCTCCTCAGGTTTATGAACGATGTCGTATACGACAGCCTGGAGGGGCAGGGAAATACGAAGGCCGACAGAAGGCGTCGGAGGATAAACCTCTCTCTGGTGCTGATGGTGGCCCTGATATCTCTGGCGGGGTTTTATTACAGCGGCTACCTCTGGCGGTCCCTGCTCTTCGAGTTCAGCTATCTGATCGCCATCGGGGTATCGCTTCTGGTGGGCTTGAGGATGAAGACTCGGCCTCTGCTGACCATGATAGGGGTGACGGCGGCCGTCTCCTTTTTTGTTGAAAAGTCTCTCATCTCGACGAACGTTCTGACCTACGACGGCTCCAACTCCTTCCCCTTCATGGTCACGGGATGGACTCTTTTGATGATCTCGATCCTGGGCATATCAGACCTCTCCAGGAAGTGGCTCGTCGATCTCGATATCTTCACGAAGCTGCATAAGTGGCGGGCCGTTCCCGCCGTCTTTGCCTCCCTGGTATTCGCCGCCTTCTACTTCTGGGAGGGTTATTACAAGCTCGCGGGCCCCAATATGGCCCTGATCTACCTCGGGATGGTGGCCCTGGGCCTCCTCTCCTCGAGGAGGTGCTCCATGGAGTGGAACTGCTCCCTGGTTATTGTGAGCCTGGTTTTGGGCGGCTGCATCGAGCTTTTCGGCTCCCTCGCCGGTTTCTGGAACTACCATTACGGCGAGACGCTGGCGATCTTCATCACCCTGGCCTGGATCCTGAACGCATGGGCTGTCCATGGAGTCGTCCTCCTGACGGGAGTTAATCTATCGGGCTCGATGGTAAAGGGAAGCAAAGAAGTGAGCTGAGCATCCGAGTCTTTATCTGGAGAAGGATGGCCCCGGTTCGATTTCGAGCAGGAGATTGGGTGAACGATCGTGGTAGTATCGGATCTGCATCTGGCAGAAATGCCCAAAGATGGTGAGGATGATAGAAACGAAGACTTAGTGCCCACTCCCGCCAGGACGGGATTTGAGGGGCGATCTTCTAAGCTTCCATCACGGTGCGATCCACCAGATCATCACCGAGGAGACTGGCGGGATGAAAGCCGTCCAGATCGACGCCGAGGCGAGGTGGGGTCGCCGGCTGCGTCGTCGAAAAGGGTCTGAGGGAGGCCCTCAGATTCAGCCCCAAGGGTGCTTTGCCCCATCGGCGGACTGCCCGCCAGAAGGGGAGGGCTAAGGGGGTCTTTTACAAGAAGGGGGGAATAGGCAAGATCGGGACCCTGAACTCCCGGACGGACTTGGGGTTCTTGGCTTTGCCCTTCGGCATCTTCTGAGGCCGCATCCGGTAGCCGACGAGGCGGAACCGCTCCACCGCCTCGTCGGATAAGCCCATCGACTTGACCTCCAAGATGGCGGCTTCGATCCTCTTTTCGTCGACCCAGACGCAGAAGTTGGGGCAGAATCCAGATGCGTGTGCGGTGACCGGTCGATTCGGAGGTGTCGTCCCGAAGAGCTGGACTGTCGGAAACCCATCGGGTTCGCAGACGCGGTTGACGTCCAGGATCTGGAAGATCATCGTCGGAGAATGGGGTGGGGAGGTAACATGGTTTGTTGTGGAGGGGGGACGGAAAATTCGATAACCAGAAAGGTTATAACCGAAACGCCCGATCGCTGATGCGTGCTCAAGGATCTGCGAGGATGGGCAACAGTGAGAAAAAGCCATAATCCGTGGCCCGTCGACGACATCAATTATTGTAGGTCTCATCGATGGGTCGGATGATCGATCTTCTTTTGATGAGGGAGGATGGACTTGAGAGAGCTATTGTCAGGCAACGAGGCGATCGCCCGGGGGGCGTACGAGGCGGGGGTGACGGTGGCGACGGGCTATCCCGGGACGCCGTCTACGGAAATTCTCGAGAACGTGGCGAAGTACAAATCCGAGATATACTCCGAATGGTCGCCGAACGAGAAGGTGGCCTTCGAGGTGGCGGCTGCCGCCTCCTGCGCCGGAGCCCGGTCGATGGTGACGATGAAGCACGTCGGCCTCAACGTCGCCGCAGACCCCCTGATGACGTTGAGCTACCTGGGGGTCGAGGGCGGCTTTGTCGCCTGCGTCGCCGACGACCCCGGAATGCACTCGTCCCAGAACGAGCAGGACACCCGCCAATACGCCCGGTTTGCGAAGGTCCCCGTATTCGAGCCGGCTGACAGCCAGGAGGCGAAGGACTTCTTTCGTCTCGCGATGGAGATCTCGGAGAGGTACCAGACGCCTGCGATCCTACGATCGACGACGAGGGTGAGCCACTCAAGAAGTTTGGTGGAGCTGGGGGGCCGGGAGGAGGTCGATCGTGAGATCGGGATCGAGAAGAATCCGCCCCGGTTCGTGCCGATACCGGTCTGGGGGAGGGTTATGAGGGAGAAAGTGGCCGACCGGCTCGTCCAGATGAGAGAGGAGGCAGAGGGATCGGCGGCCAACAGGATCGAGGAGCGAGAGACGTCCCTGGGGATCATCACCGCCTCCATCGCCTACCAGTACGTCCGGGAGGTCTGGCCCGAGGCCTCAGTTTTGAAGCTGGGCTTCTCCTACCCCTTCCCCGACCGGCTCATCAGGGAGTTCGCCGAAGGCGTCGACCGCCTCCTCGTCGTCGAAGAGCTGGACGACTTTCTCGAGGAGCACGTAAGGTCCCTGGGAATCGATTGCAGCGGTCGATTGTTCATCCCGGGGGTGGGAGAGCTATCCGTAGACCGCCTCCTCGCCTCAAAGGCGAGGATGGAGGGGGGCAAGGTTCCCATATCCCCAGAAAGGAGCTTCGCCGAGGGGCTTCCGGCAAGGCCGCCGCTCCTGTGTCCGGGCTGTCCCCATCGGGGGATATTTTACGCCCTGGGACGGCACGACGTCGTCGTGGCCGGAGACATCGGCTGCTACAGCCTTGCCGCCTTCAAGCCCCTGGACCGGATCGACATCATCCTCTGCATGGGAGGAGGGGTCTCGATGGCCCACGGCTTCGACAAGGCTGGCGAGCGGAGGAGGGTGGTGGGGGTCGTCGGCGACTCTACCTTCTTCCACTCGGGGATCACGGGGCTCATCGACATCGTCTACAATAGGGGGACCTCGACGATCATAGTCCTGGACAACAGGACGACGGCGATGACCGGCCACCAGGACCATCCGGGGACGGGAAGGACCCTCGGAGGCGAGGCGACGAAGGCGATCTCCATCCAAGAGATCGGCAGGGCCTGCGGGATCGATCGGGTGACGACCATAAACCCCTACGACCTCAAGGCGACGGAGGCGGCGATCGCCGAGGAGCTGGCCGCCCAGGAGCCGTCCCTCATCGTGTCCCTAGCGCCGTGCCCGTTGCGGGAGAGGAGGCCCGTCGGTCCCGTCAGGACGATAGACCCCGAATTGTGCAAGGTGTGCAAGAGGTGTCTGAAGCTGGGGTGCCCAGCCATCGAGCTGGAGGTGGGCGTCCCCAGGATCAACAGATTCCTCTGCGGCGGTTGCGGCCTCTGTCAGGAGGTCTGCCCTCACGACGCCGTATCTTCGGTGGAGGGAACGTGATGTCGACCGGCAAGACCAAAGGCGTCGTCTTCGTGGGGGTTGGAGGGCAGGGGATCCTCCTCGCCAGCACCATCACCGCCCGGGCCGCGATGCTGGCCGGTTTCGAGGTGAAGACGAACGAGGTCCACGGGATGGCCCAGCGGGGCGGCTCGGTGATCGCCCACGTCCGATATGGTGCCGAGGTATTCAGCCCCACCGTGCCCGAGGGGACGGCCGACGCCCTCGGCGCGCTGGAAGAGATTGAAGCCCTCAGGTACGCCCACTATGCCGCCCCCACGGGCCTTGCCGTCGTCAGCGCCACTGCCGTCGTCCCCGTGACGGTATCCTCAGGGTCTGCGACTTACCCGGAGGACGTCGCCGAGCGGCTGAGGAGGGCCTTTCCGCGGCTCGTATACTTTGACGCAGGAGAGCGGGCGGCTGCCCTGGGAAACATCAGGGCCGCAAACATCGTCCTCCTGGGGACCCTCTCTTTGGGGCTCGACCTACCCCAGGAGGCCTGGGCGGAGGCGATCACCAGATCGGTCAAGGACAAGCAGAGGGACCTGAACTTGAGAGCCTTTGAGATCGGGAGAACTATCAGATGAGGGGGAAGGGCAAGTGAGAGGAAAGGGCAATTTTCACAATGAGAAGATGGAGACGGCGTCGCTGAAAGTGATCAAAGAGCTTCAGGGCCGTCGCCTCAAAGAAATAGCGAAGCACGTCTACTCGTCGAACGCGATCTACAGGAGGCTCTTCGACGACCACGGCGTAGCTCCCGAGGATATAAAAACCGTCGAGGACATAACGAAGCTCCCCCTGACGAGCAAGGACCTCCTGCGGGAGAGCTACCCATTGGGCCTGGCATGTGTCGATCGGAAGAAGATCGTCGAGATGCACATGTCGAGCGGGTCGACGGGGACGCCGGTCGTCATGCCCTATACCCAGGGAGACCTGGACCAGTGGGCGGAGTGCATGGCCCGCTGCTACCGGATGGCGGGAGCGGTCCCCGGAGACGCCGCCCAGATCACGCCCCTATTCGGACTATTCAACGGCGGGTTTGGGATGTACCACGGCGCCCGGGCGGCGGGCCTCTTCGTCATCCCGGCGGGGCCGGGGAACACCGCCCGCCAGATCCGGCTCGCCAGGGACTTCAAAACCCGGGTGATCACCGGCGTCGTCAGCTACGGGATCCGGCTGATGGAGGTTATGGAGGAGATGAACGAGTCCCTCCCGGACCTCGAGATCGGGATCTTCGGCGCCGAGGTCTTTTCCGACTCCATGAAGAGGAAGATCTCCTCGGGCCTCTCGATCGAAGCCTTCGACATCTACGGGATGACCGAGTCGGGGGGCGTCGGGACCCTGGGGATGGACTGCAAAGCCCACGACGGCCTCCACGTCTGGGAGGACCACTACATCGTCGAGGTGATCGACCCCGAGACCTGCGAGCCCGTCGACGACGGCGAGACCGGGGAGCTCGTGGTGACTGCCCTGACGAGGGAGGCCCTCCCCGTCATCCGGTTCAGGACGGCGGACCTGACCAGGGTCGTATCCCGAGAAGAATGCGACTGCAGCAGAACTCACGTCAAGATCGCCCCCATCACTGGGAGGATCGACGACATGCTGATCATAAAGGGGGTGAACTTCTTCCCCAAGCAGGTGGAACAGGCCCTGATGCAGATCCCCGGTGTCGGATCGAACTACCAGATCATCATCGAGGAGACCGACGGGATGAAGGAGGTCAGGATCAACGTCGAGGCCGAGGCGGGGGTGACCGGCTACGTCGTTGAGAAGGCCCTGAAGGAGGCCCTCGGCTTCAGCCCCAAGGGGGACGTCTGCCCCATCGGCGGGCTGCCCCGCCAGGAGGGGAAGGCGAAGAGGATCTTTTACAAGAAGGCGGGGGAGGGGTGAGGGCGAGAGGGGCGGAGAGAAAACGGCTTCGGCGCATACGGCGAACAATCTCATCTGACGCATCCCTCAGTTAGTGGGATTCGTTGCCTGGATTCCCGGAATGGTGGAGAGGGCGCTTGCCTCCTCCGGTGGAGCTGGCCCGGCTGAATGTGAGGGCCTACCCCTGGGAGAGGTCCGCTTCGGCCTCACCGGAGGAGGCCGGCGGCGCATAAGACGGCTCTGGGCCGGCGGTGGGTATGGTGTCGGTGGGCGCTCCCGACGGCGGGCCGCGGATGGAGCTCTCCGGTAGAGCTTCCTCTTCGGGCTCGAAGGGCGAGGAGGGGGCCTTGACGGCGAGGGCCGAGGCTGAGAAGATCACCTCGAAGGCGAGCAAGATGCAGATTGATTCACTCATAGCAAAAAATGAGCGCATTTATTGGAGCGGAATCTCGAACAAATAATCCGCATCAAACCAAAGGCGGCAACTGCCTACTTAGAATCGGTGAAAACGTCTGGGGAGGATCCTTTTGGGGCTTATTGCCACAGAACCTCCACCTCGTCGGTCCGGTATCCCGGCCGGACCCTCGACTCCGCCAGGGACGTGGTCACCCCCGCCTTCAGCATCACCAGGCCGGTGTAGGCGATCATCGAGCCGTTGTCCCCCATGAACCGCTTCTCGGGGACGAAGAACCGCGCCCCCCTCTCCTCGCACATGATCTGGAGCATCTCCCGGAGGCGGGAGTTCGCGCCGACGCCCCCCACCAGGAGCACTTCATTCTTCTCTGCGTGGGCGAGGGCCCGCTCCGAGACCTCGACGAGCATGGCGAAGGCCGTCTCCTGGAAGGAGGAGCAGACGTCGGCGAGGTCGTATCTTTTCGCCGCCGAGGCTGCCGCCGTCGAGAGGCCGGAGAAGGAGAAGTCCATCCCCTTGACGACGTAGGGGAGCGGTATGTACTCCTTCGCCGACTTCGCCAGGGCCTCGATCTTCGGGCCGCCGGGGTGGGGGAGGCCCACCTGCCGCGCGAACTTGTCGAGGGCGTTTCCGACGGATATGTCCAGGGTCTCGCCGAATATGCGGTACCTTCCGCGCCTCAGGGCTAGAACTTGGGAGTTTCCGCCGCTGACGTAGAGGACGACCGGGTCGGCGGCGCCCGTCTTCCACTTCCCCACCTCGATGTGGGCGATGCAGTGGTTGACGCCGACGAGGGGGAGATTGAATCGCAGGGAGAGGGCGCGGGCCGCCGTCGCCACCGTCCGGAGGCACGGCCCGAGCCCCGGCCCCTGGGAGAAGGCGATGGCGTCGATGGTGACGTTGTCATTACGGGCGGCGTCCAGAACGGCTCCGACTACTGGCGCCATATGTTCGGCGTGGTGCTGGGCCGCCTCCCGGGGGTGGATCCCGCCTTTGGCGGGGACGTAGGTGGCGCTCTCCTCGGCGATGACGTCCACCTCGTCCACCAGGGCGCAGCTGAGGTTCCAGGCCGTCCCCTCCAGGCCCAAGACGATCGTCCTTCGATCAGATCCCTTATTCGAACCTTCTCCCATCTCTCGACCATCCCCTCAGTTTCACCATCTCTCCCACCGAATTCGTCCATCCATCTCGCCTTCATGAGGTGAGGCCGATGTCCCGGCGGTACCTGATCCCGTTGAACCTGATCCTTTTTATGTTCTCGTAGGCCCTATCCCTAGCTGCTGCCAGAGAGGCGCCACGGCCGACGACGGTGAGGACCCTCCCGCCGGTGGTGTAAAGCTGCTCGTTCCCCTGGACGTCGGTCCCGAAGGCCGTCCCGTTGTGGTAGACGAGGACGTCGGGATCGATATTATCCAGACCCCGGATCGGCATGTTGGTATAGTGAGGGCCGGGGTAGCCGGGCCTCTCCTCCCCGACTCCGCCGCTAGTCACCGGCTTCACCACCCTCCCGCTGATGGCGCAGACCCCGACGCAATAGTCGGGGGACCATTTCAGCTCCACGGAGTCGAGCTTTCCATCCAGGATCGCCCGGGATAGAAGATACATATCGGTCTTCAGGCGTGGAAGGATCACCTCCGCCTCGGGGTCGCCGAGCCTTACGTTGATCTCCAGGACCCTCGGGACCCGTTCGCCCTCCTCCTCTGAGATCATCAGGCCGAAGTATATCATCCCCCGGTACTCAGAGCCCGTCTTCTCTCGAAGCCCCCGGATGGTGGGGACGGCGATCGTCTCCATGATCCTCTCCGCTAGCTCACCGTCGAGCCAGGGGTGGGGGGAGTAGCCTCCCATACCACCGGTGTTGGGGTTGTGGTCGAGGTTCGGGTTTCCCGCGAGCCTGTTGTAGAGGCGGATCGCCACCTCCTCGCCGGGGCCGAAGGCCCGCTTGTAGTCCATCGCCGACTCCAGGGGGAGGACCGTCCGGCCGTCGGTGACGGCGAAGAACATCAGCTCTTTCCCCTCTAGCCTCTCCTCGATCTCGACTCGCCGGCCCGCCTCCCCGAATAGGCGGGGCTCCACCATGATCCTCTCGATCGCCGAGATCGCCTCCTCGGCAGAGCTGCAGACGATCGACCCCTTCCCAGCGGCGAGGCCGTCGGCCTTTACCACCAGGTTCTTATTTGGGTTCTCTTGATAGAAGGCCGCTGCGTACTCTATAGCTTCCTGGGGGTTGCTGAAGTTTCGGTGGGGGGGGATGGGAACCCCGATGGCCTTGAGAAAGTCCTTCGTGTCGCACTTGCTCCCCTCGAGGATCGTCGCCTCCCGCCGCGGACCGATGGCGTCGAGCCCTTCATCGCAGAAGACGTTGACGATCCCTTCGGATAGGTATCCCTCCGGGCCGACGAAGGTCAGGCCGACCTCCTCTTTTTTGGCGAAGGAGACGAGGCCGGGGATCTCCTTGAGGGGCCCTCCCTTCGAGAGGGCGATCTCGCACTTCTCGATCATGGAGCTCCCGGCGTTCCCGGGGGCGACGTAGACCCGCTCGACCAGGGGGCTTTTCGCGAAGGCGTGGGCTATGGCGTTTCCCCTCCCGCCGGCATCGACTACCAGAACCTTTGCACCAGACATTTGATCTACCGCCGAGTTCGAAGGATATGCCAATAGATAAGGGTAATTGAGCCCCCGTCGGGCCGATGACTATATTAAAGGAGGTCGGTCCATCTGGGGTCTTTAGAGGAATATGCCGCCGCCTCCGTCTGCAGCCCGGCCAGAGTGGGCTGGTCCCGGAGGGGGACGGGCGTTGATGGCGACATTAGAGACCCGCATCAAGGGGTGTATGACCAATCATGTACTCAATAGACCAGTTGTTAGAGACGATCCGTGACAGGAACGTCGAGTCTCTTCGGTTGCAGTTCACCGACATCCAGGGGCTCGTGAAGAGCGTCTCGATCCCCGCCACCAGGATTGGAAAGGCCCTCGACTCGGGGACCGGGTTCGACGGCTCCTCCATCGAGGGCTTCGCCAGGATTCAGGAGTCCGACATGCTCCTCCGGCCGGACATCTCATCCTTCGCCATCCTCCCCTGGAGGGCGAGGGAGAACAGGAACGTAGCGCGGCTGATATGCGATGTCTACAAGCCCAACGGCCAGCCCTTCGAAGGAGACCCCAGGTACGTCCTGAAGAGGGCGATGAAGAAGGCAGAGGAGATGGGGTACTCCATGAACGTCGGCCCGGAGCTGGAGTTCTTCCTATTCAACATGGAGAACGGGAGGGCGACCACCAGGCCCCACGACTTTGCAGGTTACTTCGACTTCGGGCCCGTGGACCTGGCCGAGGAGATAAGGCGGGAGATCGTCCTCGCCCTGACGGATATGGGCTTCAAGATCGAGGCCTCCCACCACGAGGTGGCGCGGGGGCAGCACGAGATCGACTTCACCTACGGCGAAGCCCTCCGGACCGCTGACAACGTCGTCACCTTCAAGTACGTTACAAGGACGATCGCCATGAAGAACGGCCTTGCCGCAACGTTCATGCCCAAGCCGATCTACGGCGCCGCAGGCTCCGGGATGCACGTCAACATCTCCCTCTTCCGGGGGGAGGAGAACGCCTTCTTCGATCCCGATGCTAAGATGCAGCTCTCCGACCTCGCCCGCCACTTCGCAGGGGGGCTCCTGGAGCATGCCCCCGCTATCACCGCCATCACCAACCCCCTGATCAACTCCTACAAGCGGCTCGTCTCCGGCTTTGAGGCCCCCGTCTACATCGGCTGGTCCGGCCCGAACCGATCCTCCCTCATCAGGGTCCCCAGCGGCCGGGGCTTGAGCACCAGGCTCGAGTTCAGGTCGCCGGACCCCTCCTGCAGCCCGTACCTCGGCTTCGCAGCGATCCTGGCGGCAGGGCTCGACGGCGTCAGAAGGAAGATCGATCCCGGCGACCCCATGGACATGAACATCTACGAGCTCTCTGACGAGGAGCGGGAGAGGCTCGGGATAAAGCTCCTCCCCTCGAACCTCCGGGAGGCCCTCGACCGGCTGGAGGAGGATCGGGTCATCAGGGATGCCCTCGGCGAGCACGTCTACGCCAACTTCACGAGGCTAGGCTCCCTGGAGTGGAAGATGTACAACAACTTCGTCCACCCCTGGGAGGTGGAGAGGTACATAAACACGATCTGAGGATGATGAGGGGAATCGTTGCCCTCGATGCGCCTGAAGAGAGGGGGTCGCCCGCGGCGGCCAACTCCCTCCAAAGCCGAAACGTATTTAACCAGCATCGTATATGGACAGTCCGGGCCGGTAGCTTAGTCAGGCAGAGCGAAAGGCTCTTAACCTTTAGGTCGGGGGTTCAAATCCCTCTCGGCCCGCTTTGAGGGGCTGTGGCCTAGTCAGGTATGGCGACGGGCTCCAGCGGTATGATTGATGATGATCAACGGGTCTGCTGAGGCCTCTCGACGGGGAGGCTGTTGATGATCCGTTGGAGCACTGAGAGGTCCGCTCTCGGTATCGGAGAGACCCGTCGATCGTGCGTTCGAATCGCACCAGCCCCACTATTTTTGATGACGATAGCTATTAAATATCCATATGGGTGATAGACGGCGGTTGGTGAAGATGTACGACGATGTTATAACCATGTGCTGGTCCATCAGGGAGGTCAACAGGAACCTCCAGGACAGAGAATCGATGACCGACTACTCGATCGAGTATCTGAAGAAGGCCTGCCGGGACCTCTCTGAGATGATCGCCTCTGGGAAGGCCGCAGACCTCGAAGAGGAGGTCGAGGTGGTGAACCGGTCCGGAAAAGCTGCGGAGTTCAAGATGGCTGAGGTCGCGGAGATGCTCACCGACACCAAGAAGATCATCGAGTTCAACCTCATCGACATCGTAGACCGATGGGCTAGGTTGAAGGTGGAGGGCTCGAGGGACCGTTGAACGGGGCTCCTGGGATCAGAGAGGCCCCGGGCGCCTCAGGACTCATAGGGCTCATCATCGGATCAGGGAACTCTTCTCGTCATCGGCGCCGGGAGGGACGGCCGAAGGGGCCGCTAGACCTCTCCTGGCCCGCCTCTTCGGGAAAGTATAAAACGGTTCTCAAGAGAGCCACCCTGGGATCCGGCGCTCTCCCGTCGGCGGATCCGATCCCGATGCCGATCGGATGATGGGGCGTCTTTCATCGTCAAGGCGATGATCTGTAAAAGTAATCTGATCTTCAAAGGGCCGGATCATCGGGGCGCCAGATCCTCCAGGAGGGCGACGAAATGGTCAAGGTAGGAGTCCACGTATCCATCGCCGGGTCGATAGATCGGGCGGTGGACAGGGCGGAAGAGGCGGGTTGCGACACGTTCCAGATATTCTCCCGAAACCCCCGGGGCTGGAGGTTCAAGGAGATCTCCGAGGAGGTGGCGGTGGAGTTCAGGAGGAAGCTCGAGCTCTCCGGGATCTCGCCGGCCGTCGACCACATGCCTTACCTCCCAAACCTAGCGACGCCGAAGGAGGATGTATACGCCAGATCGGTGGAGGCCCTGGCCGCGGAGCTGGAGAGGTGCGCCATCCTGGGGATACCATACCTGGTCACCCACCTCGGGAGCCACCTCGACTCCGGGAAGGTGGTGGGGTTCGAACGGACGGCGGAGGCGATCACCAGGGCCCTCTCCTCCGTTGAGAACGAGGTCACCCTCCTTCTGGAGACGACCTCCGACTCTAAGAACAGCGTCGGAGGGTCCTTCGAGGACCTGGCGGAGATCATGAGGAGGGTCGGCCGGGAGGATCGGGTCGGGGCCTGCTTCGACACCTGCCACGCCTTCGTCGCCGGCTACGAGCTGAGGACGGCGGAGGGGGTGGCTGAGACGATGGAGAAGTTCGACGAGACGGTGGGGCTCTCAAGGCTGAAGGTCGTCCACCTCAACGACTCGAAGGGTCCCCTCGGCTCGAAGCTCGACCGCCACGAGCACATCGGCCTCGGGGAGATCGGCGGGGAGGGGTTCCGGCGGATCCTCGGACACCCCGCCATAAGGGCTCGCCCCCTGATCTTGGAGACGCCGGTAGACGAGAGGAGGGACGACCGGGGGAACATCGCCCTGGTGAGGGAGCTTGCGGGAGGGGATTAGATGGGTAGATTCGCCGGAGGGGACGTCGCCGTCGTCGCGATCCTCGCCGCCTACTGCACCCTAGTCCTCACCGCCCTATGGGGCCGGCCGTACATCGCGGCGCTCCTCCTCCTCCCGCCGCCCCTCATCCTCGGGATGAGGGTCGGCCAACCCCGGAGAGCTGCGGCTCTCGCCCTTACGGGCGCCCTCCTCGGGCCCCTGACGGAGATCGCCTGCGTCGCGGGGGGGCTCTGGACCTACGCCGAGACCGGCGGCCTCCCTTACGTCCCGCCCTGGAACTTCCCCGCCTGGGCCTCCTTTCCTCCCGCCATATGGCTCCTTGTGGGGGCGGTTCTGGGGTCGGAGGCCCCGAGGGCCCCTTCCCCCCGAACCCTGGTCATCGCCCTGGTGGGGGTCGGAGCCGAGATAGCTCTCTTCGTCTTCCTCGGGGAGAACCCCCCCGCCGCCCTGGCGGCGGGGTTGGTCCTGGCGGCGGTGGTCTTCCTCGCCTTCCGGGAGAGGTCGACCCTGGCGATGATGGGGGCCGGCGCCCTTCTGGGGCCCCTGGTGGAGGCGCTTCCGATCTCCGCCGGGGCCTGGTGGTACTCGGCCCCCGCCGACCTCTTCGGGATGCCGGCCTACATGATCCTCGCCTACGCCATCTTCGGCGCCCTCCTCGGCCGCGCCTCCTGGGCTGCGGGGCTCTTCGTCGGAGGGGGCTTTGAAGAAACGATCCATCCCGATCAGGAGACGTAGCTGAGGGTCAGGAGGAGCTCGTCCTCGGATATCGGCTTCAGAAGATAGCTGACGGCGCCGAGATCGTAGCTCTTCTGGATGTGCTCGGATACGATGGAGCCGGTCAGCATCACCACTGGTATCCCTCGAAGGTCGGGGCTGGCTTTCAGCCGCTCCAAAAGCTCCATCCCGCTGAGGCGAGGGAGCTTGATGTCCAGGAGGATCAGGTCGGGGAGGTCGGCGCCCTTATCCAGAAGGGTGTGTAAGATCTTCAGGGCCTCCTCGGCTTCTGTCGCGAGGAAGATGTCCCGTTCGAGGCAGATCCTCCGGAGGAGCCTGCAGGTGAGCTCTACGTCGTCGGGGTTGTCCTCGACGAGCAAAATTTTTAATTTTTGATGATTTCTATCCACCTTCACCTCCGAGCTTTTCGGCTCCCGAACGGCTGCAGACATCTCTCCGATTCTCCTACGAACTCCGAGATGTTACTCATAAAAATACTTTTCCCGTTGGAGGTCTTACCGGGAAATGATGAGGATCTATTCATACAAACTTTTTTAATTATATCAGATAAAATAACTCCCAATATTTAATCACTGGATGGCTTCATAGCTCGATCTTTTCCGGCGAGCTCCCCCGGGATAGGAGGGCGACCCTGCTGAGGGGGACGTGGTTTTTCAGGGTGTAGCCGAGGATATCGGAGAGCTCCCCTGCGAAGCTCATCACCTCGTCGTGAGTCGGCATCGAATCCCGCTCGAGCCTCTTTCTGGATAGGCCCAGGTGCATGTAAGCCTTCACCTCGACGAAGTCCGGCTCTGCGATCTCGATCAGCTTCGCGTACCCCTGGGGGTCTTTGAGGTTGAGGTTCCGGGCGAGGGTCAGCCTCGCCACCGTCCGGGATGGTGAATCTCTCATAGTAGCCAGGCTCTCCAGAAAACGGCCCCAGTAGTCGTCCCTGGGGTTTGAGACCCTCAGGTAAGTCTCCTCGTCGGGGGCGTTGAGGCTGATGTAGAGCTGGGTCGGTCGGACCTCGCCGACCACCTCGGGGATCGTCCCGTTCGTCACCAGGAAGGCGGTCATCCCCCGGCGTTTCACCTCATCTACCAGCTCTCCGATCATGGGATACAAGGTCGGCTCCCCCATCAGGGAGATGGCGACGTGGGCGGGGCGTCTGGCCTCTTCGAGCCTCGTGAGGTCGGTCGTCTCCGGGGCTCCGCCATAGCCGGAGATCAGCCTCTGCTGCTCGGATAGGATCCCGTCCAGAAGCTCCGGAGGCTCGATCCAATCGCCCGAGGCGGTCGGGATCTCGTCGATGGGCCTCCAGCAGTGGAGGCAGCGGTGGTTGCAGAGGAGGGTGGGGGTCATCTGGACGCACCGGTGGCTGGCGATCCCGTAAAAGTGGTGTTTATAGCACTGATCTCCTCCCCGGATCGACCGCCGGAGCCAGAGGCAGGGCTTGACGGCGCCGTGGGCCACCAGGTGATATCCCTGTCTTTTGAGCATTTCTGCCATAGTCGGGGGGAAGCGCTCTATCATGACGCTCCGTTGGAGGGAGACGGGCGGTTAAATAGTTATTCGAGGGGATCTGATGCGAGGGGCGAAAAAAGCTTTTTATAATCCCTAAGACGGTCGTAACACAGTTCAGAGGGTGATTCATGATCCAAAAAGACTTTAAGATCCCATCGGCCCTCGCCCTCCTCTTCATCCTCATCGGCGTGGGGATGGCTCAGGGGGCGGCGACCCTGAAGGTCTGCGAATGCCATGCCTGCGGCTGCCAGTACCTCAGCATCCAGGAGGCGATCGATATCGCCAGCCCCGGAGACGTCATTCTGGTCAGGAGCGGGACCTTCCACGGAAACGTAAACGTATCGAAGCCGATCGTCCTCAGAGGGGAGATGTGGCACGGCGACGACCTGCCCCTTATAAACGCCGACGGGAACGGCAGCTGCATCACCGTCACCGCGGACGAGGCGGTGGTGGAGTCGATGAGGGTCACAAACTCAGGAAACCTCCCTGGCGACGCCGGGATCCGGGTCGTCTCAGATAACGCCACCATCAGAAACAACTTGGCCTCCGGGAACGGCGGCTCCGGGATCGTCCTGGAGGGGGCGAGAAGCTGCACCGTCAGGGCGAACATTATCTCGAACAACACCATCGGAATCCTCCTTTCAAACTCCGTTGACAACCTGATCATCAATAACAGGCTCTACAACAACACCGAGATGGACGCCTTCGACGACGGCGAAAACCGGTGGAACGACGGAACCCGTGGGAACCATTATGGCTCTTTCAACTGCACCGACCACAACAACGATACGATCTGCGATGTCATCGCAAATGCCGTCTTCGCCATCCCCGGCGGCAGAGCCGTCGACGATCTTCCCCTCGTCGTTTGAAGGAGATCCCGCCTTCTGGAGTCGCCTGGATGGCTTGGGCCCTATCCGGTCGGGGCAGAGGATGAAACGAGGGGAGATACGGCTGTCCGGGCCCGCCGATGCGGCCCGAAGGGAGCACCTTTAAATAGTCGTAGGCAACTAGTCAGAATAACGAGGAATTGAAATGGTTACTGGCACAGTGAAGTTCTTCAACAGAACGAAGCATTTCGGCTTTATAGCTGGAGACGATGGCACTGACTATTTTGTACACTCGAGCGGTCTGAAGCCGGGCGTTTCCATAGATGAGGGAGATAAGGTAAGCTTTGAAGTGGTGGCCGGAGACAGGGGCCCCAAAGCAGAAAAGGTGGAGAAGACGAAGTAGGGTCATCCTTTTAGAACCTCAAGTTTTCAAACTCAGACGCGACCGGAGTCCATCCGGTCGGTTTCACCTTTCGATCCTTTATCCGAGTCGATCTTTTTCTATCTCCTCGTCCTCGTCCGGAGGCGCCTCTTCGCCCAGCGGCCCATCTGGCCGACGAAGGCGGCCGGAGGGGTCCTCTTGCCGTCGATCTCGACGCGGCCTCTCCGGATCGCTCCCATGACGTCCACCTCCTCGCCGACGGAGACGATCGTCACCCCGAGCCCTACGGACCTCGCCGAGTGGGCGTCGCTCCCCGCCACCATCGGAAGGCCGAGCCTCGCCGCCTCCCGCCTCGCCAATATGTTTGCAAGGCCGAAGATGTACTTGGAGTTGAAGACCTCGACGGCGTCGCAAGCCGGTATCCTGTACATGGCATGGCGGAAGGGGTGGTAGGGGTGAGAGACGATGGAGATGCCTCCTCGGGCTCGGACGAAGTCGATCGTCTCCTCGGGGCTCCGTCCGGCGGGGGGGAGATCCCGGATCCCCAGGGCGAGGAGGTGGCCGTCGGAGGTGGAGACCTCGACGCCCGGTATCACCAAAAGGTTGAGGCCTCGTTCGCGGACAAACCTCTCGGCCTCGAAGGAGCCCTCCAGGGTGTCGTGGTCGGTGATGGCGATGCCGTCGAGGCCGGCCTCGACGGCCGCCTCCAGGATATCCTCGACCCCGTCCCTCCCGTCCGAGAAGGTCGAGTGGACGTGGAGGTCGAGGCGGAGGAGGGTCAACTCTCTCTTCGCATGACGGGCCGGTTCTGGCGTCTGGCTCGGGTCAGAAGGCCGATCCATCTCCCCTCGACCCCTCTCCCCGATTCTGGCTTTGCCCCTGCCCAGCTTCAGGCCTCCCTCGGGTCGGTGATCTCGCCGGAGATGGCGGAAGCCGCCGCCGTCGCCGGAGAGGCGAGGTAGACGAGCCCCCCCTTTCCCATCCTTCCGGGGAAGTTCCTGTTGGCGGTGGAGAGGCAGACCTCCCCCTCGGCGAGGACCCCCATGTGGGCCCCGAGGCACGGGCCGCAGCCAGGGGTCGCCAGCACCGCCCCGGCCCGGACGATGACCTCGAGGACCCCCGAGGAGAGGGCCTGGAGGAGGACCTCCTTCGAGGCGGGGATGACGAGGGTCCTGGCTTTCACCTCCTTCCCCTTCAGGATCCGGGCGGCGACCTCCAGGTCCTCGAGGCGGCCGTTGGTGCAGGTCCCGATGAATACTTGGTCGACCTCCGTCCCCGCCAGGTCGCCGACGGGCCGGACGTTATCGACCCTGAAGGGGGCGGCGACCTGAGGCGAAAGCTCCGAGACGTCGAACTCCATCTCCGAGTCGTAGGAGTCGGGGTCGGATCGGATCTGCTGGTAAGGGCCTTTAGCCCTCCCCCTCAGGTACTCCTCGGTGGTCCTGTCCGCAGGGACGATGGCCGCCTTCGCCCCCATCTCCACCCCCATGTTGCAGAGGGTCATCCTCCCCGAGATGGAGAGGTCCTCCACCGTCTCTCCGAGGTACTCCAGGGCCTGGTAGGTGGCGCCGTCGGACCCGATCTCCCCGACGAGCATCAGGGTCAGGTCCTTGGCGAGGACCATCTCGCCAAGACGGCCGGATATCCGGACGGCGACCGTCTCGGGGACCTTGAACCAGAGCCTCCCCCGGGAGTAGATCTCCGCCATGTCCGTCGCCCCGACCCCGGTCCCGAAGGCGCCGAAGGCTCCGTAGGTGCAGGAGTGGGAGTCGGCCCCCACCAGTAGGCTCCCGGGGAGGGCGAACCCCTCCTCGGGGAAGACCTGGTGGCAGATCCCTGCACCGCCTTCGAAGAAATGGACTATCCCCTGATCTTTTGCCCAGGTCCGGACCATCCTCTGGAGGTCGGCGGCGGTGCTGTTGTTGGCGGGGACGATGTGGTCGAAGGGGATGACTATCCTCTCCGGGTTCCAGACCTGTTCGGATCCCATCTCGGTGAAGGCTCTAATGGCGAGGACGCTCGTCCCGTCGTGGGACATGGCATAGTCCACATCCGCCTCGACGATCTCCCCCGCCTCGGCCCGATGGCCCGATGCCCGACTGAATATCTTCTCGCTGATGGTTGCCAAGGTCAAAACCTCCTAAAATTGGGGCCGCCGGGAGGGGGCCGGCCCGGTCTTCGTCTCTCGACGCGCCTCATTCAAACTCGGGGAGCATGTAGGCGATGTCGTCCTGGGGGTGGCGGTAGAGCCTGGAGTCGAGCCTCTTCTGGTCTAGGATGTGGCCGATGATCCCTATGCTCCTCCCGAGGGCGAAGAGGCCGTTGAGGTAGCCGTACCTGATGACGTCGTCGATATCCCTCTCGTCGAAGACCTCGCAGGACCCCATCAGGTCGATGAAGAGGATCCCTATACATCCGTCGACGTTCAGGATCAGGTTTCCCTTCTTGGCGGTGGTGATCTCCTGGACGGAAAGGGCGTAGTCGAGGAGGTCGGTCCTCTCGAAGTTCTCTCGCGCGTAGCCGATGAGGAGCTCCACCCTCTTGTCGGGGTTCTTGACGCTCTTGATCCGGTGGCCGATCCCGGGGATGTTGACCCCTTTTGCCTTCATATCCCGGACGAACTCCTCAGGGGAGAGGCCCGCGTCCCGAGCCCTCTTGAACTCCCGAGCGGCGTCGTCGATCGCCCCGCCGAACCGGGGCCCGATGGTGAGGAGGCCGCTCGCGAGGGAGGATATCAGGTCCTTTCCGGCGCAGGAGGCGACGATGGCGTTGTGGGCCGCCGAGACGGCGGGGCCATGATCGGCGACGATCTGGAGGACGAGCTCGATGAACTCCGCTGCCCAGGGTGGGATCTCCTTCTTGAACCAGAGGAGGCCGATCACCCCGCCTATACCCATCCCGTCCTCCAGGACCCGGCCGAGGGGCTTTCCGGCGTAGAGGACCTCCTCGCCCCGGTCGTCGGAGATGGTGCAGATTAGGTTCGTCGACTTTCGGACGATCCCTTCCGAGGCGGCCTTGGCGTAGTCCATGGGGATCTTCGGGATCTCCGGCTCCTCCGGCTTCCGGACCTTCCCCTCGGCGAGGAGCCCCTCGTAGACCTTCCTGATTTCGTCGCCGTAGCTATCGAAGGATTCGGGGACGATCGCCCCCGCCTCCTTCAGGGCCCGGTTCTTGGCGTCGGCGGTCTCCAGGTCGGTCTGGGCCTTGGCCCCGGCGTGGCCGAACTGGACGCTCCCGGGGAGGATCTTGGAGCAGGTCCCCGTCACCCAGATCACCAGGGGCTTTTTTATCTGGCCGGCCTTCAGGGCCTCGACGATCCTGTACTCGTCGGTGCCGCCGACCTCGCCGAGGCAGGCGATGATGGCGACCTGGGGGTTTGCCTCGAACCGGAGGATGTGGTCCAGGAGGCTGCTCCCCGGATACCTATCGCCTCCGATGGCGATCCCCTCGACGACGCCGCTCGAGTTTCTGGCGATGATATTGAAGGCCTCGTTGAGCATCCCTCCGGACTTGGAGACGAAGCCGACAGAGCCCGGCCGGTGGAGCTTAGACTCAACGATGTTCTCGATGGTCCCGGCGGTATTTCCGATCCTGAAGGCGCCGGCGGCGAGGCCGCCAACGGTGGCGGGTCCGATGATAGTCTTCTTCATCTTCCGCGCCGTCGCAGCCATCACCCTTGCCATCCTCTCGGGGACCCCCTCGGCGATGATCGCCACCGTCTTTATGCTCGGCTGGCCGAGGGCCTCCATGGTGGTGTCGAAGGCGGACCGGAAGGAGGCGAAGTTTACCATCACCTCCGCCGAGGGGTGGGCGGCCGCCGCCTCGGGTATCGTCTTGTACATGGGAAGGAGGATCTCCTCGGTCCCCCAGAAGACCTTCTGGATCCCGGCCCGGTTTGGGTTGATGATGGCGGCGACGCTCGGGACCGACCTGTTGCAGAGATAGTCGAAGTCGAGCATCCTCTGGATAGCGTTCGTCTGGAAACCGTAGACCAAGGCCCGGGTGCTTCTGTCAAACAGCTTGTAGCCCTTCATCCTCATCACTCCCCCCCGAGGGCCATCGAAACGATCCGAGTCATGTGGGTCTCGGGGCCGTAGACGTGGATCGGGACCCCCAGCCGCTCGCCGAGCTTCCGCATGATCCAAAGGCCCTCCTCGTAGTTCGGCCCGCCCCTCCGGACGTAGATCTCGACCCCCGTCTCCCGGAGCCTCTCCTTGTAGTCCTCCAGGGCCATGACGACCCCCTTGAAGGTCTTGGCGACGTCGGTGAAGTTGGCGATCCCTCCGCCGATGAGGAGGCACTTAGGCCTTCCTTCCAGGTCTTTCTCCCGCGTCAAGAGGTCGAGGATCGTCTTGGTGTAATCGTAGGTGTCCTCGGTGGAGGGGTCACCGCTGTACTCGCCGTAGTTGGCGAGCTCTCCAGCAAAGCCGAGGTCGCAGATGGTGTCAGCGTAGATGACGGAGGCGCCGCCTCCTGCCACCATCGTCCAGACCCTCCCTCGGGGGTTCAAGATCGTCAGCTTGAGGGAGGCGCCGGTCCGGGAGTCGATCTCCTTGACGTAGGCCTCCTCCCTGGTGAGGGCCCGTCCGAAGGGCTCGGGAAACTCGATCCCTCGCCAGCTCCTCCTCTGCCAGAAGGCCTCGGCGTCGTCGAGCCTCGCCACCAGGTCGAGGGGGACGATCTTGCCGTCGGCGATGACGAAGGGGTTGATCTCGAGGTAGGCGAACCCCAGATCCCGATAGAGCCGGTAGAGCCCCTCGACGAACCTTCCGACCATCTTGCGCCCCTCGCCGAGCTCCGCCGGGAGCCGCTCCCCGAGGTGGAGCTCCTCGGGCCTCGCCAGGACTTCGACGGAGATCTCTGTTACGGAGTCCCAGTTCGCCTCGATCTCGACGCCGCCCCGGGTCGAGAAGTAGATGACGTCCCGGTCTCCTTCGGACTTTATGGCGACGTAGAGCTCCTCCTCCTCCCTCTCATGGGGGACGAAGGGCTCGATGAGGAAGGTGTTCAGGGTCCCGACGACCGACCCCACCAGAACCTCGCGCCCCATATTCTCCTGGATGTACCCCTTCGCCTCGTCCCAGGAGGCGTCGAGGAGGATGAGGCCGTGAGCGCCCCTTTTTCCAAAGAGCTGGTCGGGCTTGACCACCAGCCTTTTCTTCTTGACCCAGGGGTTTTTGATCGCCACCACCTCCAGGTCGGTTTCTGGGGTGACAAGGGCGATCTGACCATCGTAATCGAAATCGTCCGCATAATCGGGAAGGCGCTCTGCCAGGAGCTTCTTAGCGTCGTATTCCCTGATCCCTCTCTGTGCCATCTTCAAAACCTCCTCCCCATGGGCAGCGTCTTTTTTGTTTACAAATCTTTCTACGAAACGTCCCCGAAACGCTCCCAAAATGGGCCTGGAAAGGCTGAAATAGGGACCCCTTTCTAAGGGATTTCATGGTCCGGAAGCCCCGGAAGGGCGAGACGATCAGGCCAGCAGAGGAGGTTATTGCCCGCCTGGATGCGCTTTACATGGCGTGTCCGAAATGCCCGGCAGAGCCTGCCCTCGATAAGGGCGCGAGCTTTTCCGAAGAAGCCGCGATGGAAGGGCGCCGGAAGCGGTGTTCCGGCTGCGGCAGGGCGCCCCTGGACCTGGTGATGGTGGAGGCGATGGAGGTCCTCGTCGGCCACAACCTGCGAAGCCGGACCGACCCCCTCCGCTCCATCGGCTGGCCCCTGGTGGAGGTGGGCTATCCCCTGGCCTACCCCCCGAGGCTGGGGCCAAATGAACTCATCATCGTCGGCGAGCGCCTGACGAAGGAGGCCGCCGCCGAGATCGTCGCCCAGGTCCCCGAAATAAAGGGCGTCATCCGGGGCGGGGGCGTCCCCGGCGTCGCAGACCTCCGGGCTCCGCCCACCCGCTGGGAGCTCCTGGCGGGATCGGACCTCCGCTGCGACGTCGTATCCTCATTGATCGGCGATCTCGTTATCTACAAGCATCAGTCAAAAATACACGTCGAGTTTCCCAGACAGAGCGCGCCGAAGATGAAGATACTGGAGGAGCTTTACTTTCGGGGCAAGCTCACCACCGTAGCAGACGTCCTCTGCGGCCCCGGGACCCTGGGCCTCATGGCAGCCCTCGCCGGGGCGGAGCGGGTCGTCCTGAACGACGCCTGGCTCCCGGCGGTGGAGGACGCCATCCTCAACCTGGAGGCGAACCGCTCACTTTTGGGGATCGAGAAGATCGAGCGGCACAAGCTGCCAGCAGGCGAGGTCGGCGCAGAATCGGTCCTGGCGGCGGTGGCCGAGGGCGAAGGCTGCAAAATCGAGGTCTACTTCGGGGATGCCGAGAGGCTATTCGCCCGGGCCGAGCCGACGGATCTCTGCTTGATCGATCCCTTCCCGGGGATGAACTTCGACCGGATCGCCGAGGCGTGCGGGGTCTGCGGGGAGGTTGTGATCGTTTAGGAGATTATCGGAGGAGGGATTCGAGGTTCTCTCGCACGAGTTTCGTGGTGGGGTGATCCTCGCCCAGACGGCTCCGAAATATCTCCAGAGCCCGCTTGTAGCTCTTCTCCGCTCCATCGATGTTGCCCTTCTTGTATAGGACGTTACCGAGGTTCATAAACGTCCTGGCAATTTCAGGATGGTTGGAGTCTAGGGCGTAGACCTTATCATAGATCGATAGGGCTTTCTCGTAGGCTAACTTCGCCCCATCGAGATCACCCTTCTCGTATTGGACGTTACCGAGGTTCATAAACGTCCTGGCAATTTCAGGATGGTTGGAGTCTAGGGCGTAGACCTTATCATAGATCGATAGGGCTTTCTCGTAGGCTAACTTCGCCCCATCGAGATCACCCTTCTCGTATTGGACGTTACCGAGGTTCATAAACGTCCTGGCAATTTCAGGATGGTTGGAGTCTAGGGCGTAGACCTTGTCATAGATCGATAGGGCTTTCTCGTAGGCTAACTTCGCCCCATTGAGATCACCCTTCTGAGCTAGAACGTTACCGAGGTTCATAAACGTCCTGGCAATTTCAGGATGGTTGGAATCTAGGGCGTAGACCTTGTCATAGATCGATAGGGCTTTCTCGTAGGCTAACTTCGCCCCATTGAGATCACCCTTCTGAGCTAGAACGTTACCGAGGTTCATAAACGTCCTGGCAATTTCAGGATGGTTGGAATCTAGGGCGTAGACCTTGTCATAGATCGATAGGGCTTTCTCGTAGGCTAACTTCGCCCCATTGAGATCACCCTTCTGAGCTAGAACGTTACCGAGGTTCATAAACGTCCTGGCAATTTCAGGATGGTTGGAATCTAGGGCGTAGACCTTATCATAAATCGACAGGGCTTTCTCGTAGGCTAAATTCGCTCCATCGAGATCACCCTTCTGGTATAGGACATTACCGAGGTTCATGTGCGTTAAGGCCACATCGGGGTGGCTGGAATCAAGGCCATAGACTTCTTTAAAGATCAACAGAACCTTCCCATAGGCCAACTCTGCCCCATCAAGATCGCCCTTCTGTCTTAGAACGTTACCGATATTTCCAAGCGTCTTGGCCACGTTAGGGTGGTTGGAGTTTAAGCCGAAGACCTCCTTATCGATCTTCAAAGCTCGCTCGTAGGCTGCCCTTGCCTCGTCGAATTGAGCGCGGCCTTTAAGGTAGAGTCCAATCTGGTTCAGAAGGCAACTGGTCGCTCTTGGGGCAGTTCCTACCTCTTCGGCATATTTCGCTGCAACCAATGCGTGGGGATAAAGAACAGAACACTCGTCCCAGGTCCGGACATTGACGCTGTCATAAGGGAAGGCGCCATTCACAAGCCGGACAGCGGCCTCAGCCCACCGTTTCCGTTCCTCCTCGGATAATCGATCCCGCGCCACGGCCTGGACGAGCCTGTGGACGGAGAGGGAGTCACTGGCGACAGTCATAAACGAGTAGCGTTTCAGGGCGGCGACGGCGTCATTCAGCGCCATCTCATCTGAAACGGCCGAAGCCAGGGGCTCGGGCAGGTGCTCAATGCCGCCGGTCAGGAGCGACTTTGGGATGTCGTCAGGAGCCAGGAAAGAGCAGAGGTTCAAGAGATCAGCGCTGGCGGGCACCTCTTCCCTCGCCTTCCGGAACGAGATGTCCCAGGTGGTGGCGACGGTATCCGGGTAGGCGTCGGGCTTTCCGCGGCGAAGAAGCTCTTTCTGTCGTTTCTGGAAGAGCTTGAGGTAGGCCGAGAGGGAGATTCCAGTCTCCTGAATGTAGGCCCCAGCCTGCTCCAGAGCGAGGGGGAGGTCGCCGAGGGTCTCTGCCAGGGCGTGGGCGCCGTCCGTTTGCCCGGTCCGGCTCAGGAGGAATTCGACCGACTCCTGCCGGCTGAAGACGTCGACGAGGAGGGGCTTTGCGGTGCCGCCCCAGTTCGGATTCCTGGAGGTGATGATGACGTGGCCTGCGCCGGTCCGGGGTAGGTAATCGGTCAGATTTTCAGGCTCCTGGGCGTTGTCGAAGACGAGGAGCCAGCCCCCGTTCTCCTCCAGCCAGCGCCTCACCGCCTCGACGGTGATTCTCTGGTCCTGAGAGTCCTTCTCGGGGAGGTTGAGCCTTGCGGCCAGGCCTGCATAGTCCGCGGCGAGGGTGGCGGGCTCCTCGGACCGGACCCACCAGATGACCCTGTAGTCGTCGGCGTGGCTATAGGAGTACTCCAGAGCGAGCTGGGTCTTGCCGACGCCGCCGAGGCCGGTGATCGCCGAGGTCTGGGTAAAGGCGGCCCGCTCGCCGGAGGCGAGGGTCTCCTCCAGCTTTTCCAGCAGGTCCACGCGGCCGGTGAAGTTGGGGTTGTGGGGGTGGGGGATGTTGGAGATCCTAACAGCGGAACTTGACTCTGAAACTTTAATTTCTAGCTCAGTTTTATTTTTACCCTTCGAAATCATATTTGTGTAGATCCAGAATATGAGTGATCCAATCGTTATCAAAGAAGCGATTAAACCAACGACGATAATCCAAGAATTTTCATACCAAGGACCCCCATTGGAGATCTCTGGTCCTATTGATTCGATGCTCGTTGTATTTCTAAAACCCGTTTGGTTAGTGCCGTCCTCATCTCCCTCCACCTGGGCCAGCGCGGTTGCTGCCATCGACAGCATCATCAGCGCCAGGACGATGAACGGCTTCGATCTCGTCGGGGACCCCTCCGATAATTCAGTTCAACCTCAATCTACAAAAAGCTTGGGCGAGTTCCTCGGACTTCCGATAGCCCCGCCCAACGCCGCCGCCCGGAGATCGGCGAAGAGGCCCCGCGCCCTCGTTGCAGGAAAGGAGAGATCGCGCCGGCGGCGGGGTTGTGCCGCCAGGGGGCGCCGGGGTCGATCATGGCAGCGCCGCAGGGTTATATATAAATGTATTTAAAATATCCCAGACCTCTTCGGGCAGAAAGAGGGAGAGGAAGAGGTTGGCAAAAAACCCGACGAAGATGGCTATGCTGAAGCTGAGGAGCGTTCCAAATAGGATGTACTCGCCGGTTATTCGATTCGTATTATACCTGAAGATCGATTTAGCAGCGATCAATAGGCCGATGGCGGTATATTGCTGAAATATTATGAAAGTCAGAATTAAAAACCGTTCAAGATAGCCGATATATCTGCCCGCGCTCTCCAGGCTCCCGCTCCCGCGGCCCTTATTTTTATCGTCTTCCTGGATCTTATCTCGCCAGCCTCTGGTCATCTTCGATACGAAGATCCCTGCCGGCTGGAAGATCGCCGTATAGCTCAGCAGCACCACGGTGATGCAGATCAGCGTCGGCTCCGAGAGGCGCCCCTGAAGAGAGGAGAAATCCGGATGAAATAATGTTATCCAAACTAATATTATAACTATCATATGGGCTGCCTGGTCGCCGACAAATGACCTCACAGTATCTCCGCATCTCGACTTCACGATATCGATCGCCAGATGCGATAAGAAAAAGCTAGCGAAGACGAGAGCGGCCGGAAAGAGGCCGAGGAACGCCCAGGCGACGGACCCTGCAAGAAGGGCGACGACGCAGACGTGGAGATAGAGGTACCTCGACCTCCATCCATCCTCATATTTGCCGTCGACCCATCGATTCGGCTGCAATACGAAATCCGCCAGCATATGTGAGAAGACCAAAAGAATCAGGAAGAACAGGCCCGATAGGCTTGAAAGTCCTGAGAGGCTCGAAAGTCCTGAGAGGTCCGAGATCGCTGTCATGCTACGCTACCTGAACCCCGGATCTTCGTCCGACCCGCACATCTCGGCCTTATTTCTGATGACATCCGAGTACCTCTGGATGATCAACTCGACGATCTCGTAGTCGGTCTGTGCAAGCCGGTAATGAACGGCAGACCCATCGATGTTCAGCATCTCGCCAATTTCCTTCAGGGTACGGCCTTCAAGCCGATACATTACAGCCTCACACTTCTTCTTCGTCCACCTATCTATCAGCCGATCTATCATCTTGCAGTGTATCTCAAGCTCCTGGTTCGTCTCCTCCCAGGGCGTTTTGACGGCCAAATTTCGCCTCTCATTTTTTATGCGATCCAGCTGCAGACCTGAGTACTCGAAAGCCTCGCCGTTCATCTCACCAACATCGCCAAGGCGATATCCCTCATCTGGGAGACGATCGATCTCGCCCACCCCGATCGAGACTCTGGCATCGATCCGAGGAAATTTCTCCTCTACGTTAAAGCCCGAGATCAACCGCAGCCGCAAGAGGATCGCATCTTTGAGAGCAGATTCGGGTTCGCTGGTGATCCCTTGAAAGCTGTCGCCTCTGTAGATAAAAGGCGGAAGCATGTATTCCCTCCCCACATATTCCAGAGATTTATTAAGATGTTCAATATAAGAAATCCCGCTGCTTTTAAGCTGCCGGGACCCGATCAAATCGCCGGTTAATACTGCATATAATTTTTCATCCATATTATTGCCATTCTCAGATTTTTATTCGTCTCTCTTCAGTTAAGCGTTATATAGATTTTCGCCGTGGAGATCGAGTTGAAGTTGATGGGCACCCTGCCCCTTGATCCTATCTTTCTCCTGGGGTTTTCATAATCATCCGGTGCGATCTGGCGGTGAAGCTGCGGCAAGTTGAAAGTTTGATCATATCGGCTCAAATAGCAACGATTTGAGTATTTCTATTCAAATTCTATAGAATTGAGTATATATGCTCAAATTCCCGGTGCCATCCCCCTCATCTATCCTCCGTCCTCAGTGTCTTTCTCGTCTCCTTCCGCCTGGGCCAGCGCAGTCGCGGCGAGCGACAGCGCCAGCAGTGCCAGGACGGCTGAAGGCTTCGATCTCGTCAGTTACTCCTCCGGTCGAAGTCTTCGCTCCAGCTGGCAAAAAAGTTTTGGGCAGAAGGGAAGGAACTTGGAATCTGACCGCCAGAATCGCAAGTTGCTTTAGAAAAGGCATTTGGTGGGACAGCGCGGATTTGAACCGCAGTCCAAGCGTCCCAAACGCTCGAGGATGGACCAGGCTACCCTACTGTCCCGCCCGGGAGGGCTTGACGCCTCGATGGTATTTAACTCTATTTCAGATCCCGGCGCCCCTCGATCCCGCCGGGGGCGCCGGCTCCTCCCCGCCCCTCTCGATCCGCCGGATGAGGTGGAAGGCGGAGAGGCCCCCGAGGAGGGCGAGAAACCAGAGCTGGACGAGGCGGATGAGGATGGTGACGGCGGCGGCATCGTGGATCGGTATTCCGATGGCGGAGAAGAGGGCGGTCATCAGGATCTCGACGAGGCCGATCCCACCCGGAAGCCCCAGGGGCAGGGTCTGAAAGACGATGACGACGGAGTAGACGGCTAAGATGGCGAGGGGCGAGACCCCGACCCCCAGGGACGCAAAGGCGGCGAGGGCGACCATCACAAGAGAGATCCAGCCGGCGATCGCCCAGGCGAGGGCCTCCAGGATCGCGCCCCTCCTCTCCCGAAGGAGGATCATGCTCCGCATGAACCCGGCCACAGCCCCGGAGCAGACCTCCCGGTCGAGCTCCCGGCGGAATATCTTCTCGAGGGGACCGACGGCGGCGGCCGCCGTCCTCTGCATCCACCGCTCCTCAAAGCAGATCCCGACGAAGGCGAAGCCCGCCGATACGGAGAAGACCATCATCCCGAAGCATGCGGTGAGGGCCCACCCCGGCACGGCGTGGAGGCGGGCGATGTAGCCGATCCCCAGGACCATCCCGAGGATGAAGGGGACGGCGGTGATGATCCGGCTCGCGGCGACGGAGGCGAGGGCCGCGTCGTACCTCCCTCCTCCTCCGATCCTCGCAAGAAAGTAGGTCCGGGCCGTCTCGCCGGAGAAGCTCCCCGTGGGGATGAGGTTGTTCGCGAAGATGCTGGAGAGGTATATCATGAAGAGGTCGCCGAAGGAGGCGGAGAGGTCCAGCTCCTCGGCGATCCTCCCCCACGATAGGGAGTTGAATCCGACCATCAGGAGGGATAGGCCGATGGCTGCGGATAAGGCCGCCAGGCTCAGCCCCTCCAGGCTCTCGGCGACCTCCCCGAGGCCGAGGCGGCGGAGGTAGGCGATGTATATCCCCATCCCCAGGAGGACGAGGGCCGAAGACCTGCTCGCCCTGATCTTGGGGAGGGCCGTCTCGCGGTTCACCCTCTTTCCGAGGGCTCGACCCGTTATAAGGGTTCCCTTCGATTTCAGTTTCCCTCCCCAAAGGCCCCCTCTCCCACGAGCTACAAACCCATTGCTCCCCTCCATCTATCTGGTTCCTCGACTTCCCTCTCGCCGCCGTACTCTTCTCCCATCCCCCCTCATCCCCTCCCCTCTCCCCCCTCTCCTTTCCTCCCTCTTCGTCACCCTTCGGCGGGGCCTCGATCGGGGGCCTTCTCAGTCCATCTCCCGTCCAGCGTTCCTCGAAACCTATTTAAGATCGGTCCTGGTAGTTACGGCCCATGGGAAAGACAGGAAGCGTTGAATGGACGAAGATCAAGGGAAGAAAAGGACAGATCAGGCAGGTGCCCAACTCCGAGTCGACTCACAAGAACCCCGGGCCCCTTCAGAAGTACACCTCCTCCGGGGCGAGGAGGAGGAAGATCGCCCGGTCCGCGAAGGCCATAGCCGCCAGGTAAAGGCCGGCATGGCCTCTTTCGACTCGGTCCTGGTCAGGTACGGCGAGATCGCCCTCAAGGACCCCTGGACCAGGAAGAGCTGGGAGAGGACCCTCGCCTCCAACATCGTCCACGACCTGAAGGAGGCGGGGATAGATCATCGGGCATCCCTGGAGCGGGGGAGGATCTTCGTCGAGACCCCGGACCCCAGGGCTCCGGAGATCTTATCGAACGTTTTTGGCGTAGTCTCGACGAGCCCCGTCCGAACCTGTGAGCCCTCTCTCGCGGTGGTGGCCGCCGTCGCCTCGGACCTCGCTGCAGAGCGGAGGCCGAGGTCTTTTGCCATCCGGGCCCGGCGGGGCGGAGGCGGGATATCCAGCACCGAGATCGCCGTCTTTGTAGGCGACGCCGTCCGGGAGAGGACCGGCGCCGCCGTGGACCTCACCGATCCGGAGGTGGAGATCTTCGTCGAGGCCCGGGAGGATAAGGTCCTCGTCTTCACCGACGTCGTCCGGGGCGTCGGCGGCCTTCCTCTCGGAAGTCAACCCCGGATGCTCGCCCTCATCTCCGGGGGGATCGACTCGCCCGTCGCCGCCTGGATGATGATGCGCCGGGGCTGCCCGATATCCCTTCTCTACTTCGACCCCCGGCCTTACGTCGACTCCCTCCCCCAGGCGGAGAGGTCGGCGGAGGCCCTCCGCCGGTGGACCTCCGGCAGGAGGATAAACTTCATCCGGGTCCCCATAGGGACCGGCCTCGTTCGGATCGCCGAAGCCGAGCCCCGGGCCACCTGCCTCCTCTGCCGGCGGCTGATGTACAGGATAGCCGGGATGGTGATGGCAGAGGAGGAGGCCTTCGGAGTCGTCACCGGCTACTCCCTCGGCCAGGTCGCCTCCCAGACCCCGGCGAACATCATGGCCGAGCAGTCGGGGATCGACCTTCCCATCTACCACCCCCTCATCGCCATGGACAAGTCCGAGATCACAGACCTCGCCCGGAAGATCGGGACCTACCGGGCGACGGCGGATGCCGGGACCTGCACCGCTGCGCCGAAGAGGCCGATGACCCGGGGACGGGCCGAGGAGGTCCGGGGGATGGAGGTGGAGCTGGGGCTAGCCGGGATCGCGGCCGACCTATTCTCCGAAAGGGTGAGGACGAGGTTATGATGACCCTTTCCACGATGCTGTTACATCGTTGATCCTCGAATCGGCCGGGCTTGGATCCGGCAATCGATCCATCCCGGAGTCCGACCAAACGAAGATCCGGCTTCGATCGGTGGGAACTGATATCTCCTCGAAGGCGCATAATTGGTTGGATATGACTATCCTGAGGAGGGCTGGTGGCCTTGCCGTCCTTGGGATCTCTGCTCTCCTCTCTGCTGCCTTCCTCGGGAGCGTGGCGGACGAGGTCTACGAGGAGTCGGGGATCGGCTACGAGGAGGGCCACCCCACCGCCTACGGCGGGGTCCAGGGCTGGAACCCCCTGAGGTCCCTCGGGGTCTCGCGAGGAAGATCGCCTTCGGATATCTTGAGAGACTGCTGAAACTCTGACCGCCCGACGAGGTGATGACGTCATGGGCAACATATGCGGCTGCTCGATAGACCCCGCCGAGGCCTCCTTCTTTAAGAAGCATCTCCGATGCCTCAGCTGCGGGGGCGGCTTTGAGGCCTCCGGGGTCGTCCTCTTCTGCCCCTCCTGCCGGTCGAGGAAGATCGAGCGGATGGGGTGACAGTTCCATGGTCGACGACCGCCCCGGGAGGCTACGCATTTTATATCGTCTCATGGCGATATGTATATATACAAATGGTTCGTTTCTAGCCTCGATACGATGAGACGATCTGCAACAAACTGGCGGGTTAAGATCCTCGCCGCCCTCTCCGACCCCATCAGGCTCGAGATCATAGAGTTCCTCGGGGGAGAGGAGCGGTGCGTCTGCGAGATCGTCCCCGCCTTCGGCCGGGCCCAGTCCACCATCTCCAAGCACCTATCGATCCTGAACGAGGCGGGGATATTGGAGAGGAGGATCGACGGGAAGCGGACCCTATACAGGGTCAAAAACCCCAGGCTCTTCGACCTCTTACGAGTGGTGGACTCCCTAGCCCTGGAGGAGATATCTGAGCTGAAGAAGGCGGAATCGATCCTAATGGACTGTGTAAAATGAGATATAAATTTAAGGGGTTGGCATAAATTAACGCAGCTTTCACCCGCCAAAGATCTCGGGGAGTGATCCTCTGAATCCGGAGCTCTTTCCCGCCCTGGAGGCGGGGTTTTCTGCCCTGATGGAGTACCTCTCGGCCCACGTCCTCACCTGCCTCGTCCCCGCCTTCTTCATAGCCGGGGCTATAGCCGCCCTCCTTCAGAGGGAGGCGGTCCTGAAGTACTTCGGAAAGGACGCCCCCAAGTGGCTCTGCTACTCCGTCGCCTCCACCTCCGGCACCATTCTGGCGGTCTGCAGCTGCACGATCCTCCCGATCTTCGCGGGGATCCACCGCCGGGGCGCCGGCATAGGTCCCGCCACGGCCTTCCTCTTCGCAGGCCCCGCCATAAACCTCCTGGCCGTCGTTCTGACGGCCCGGGTCCTGGGGCTGGAGCTGGGGGCTGCCCGGATCATCGCCGCCGTCTCTATCTCTGTTCTCATCGGCCTCATCATGGCGGCCATCTTCGATAGAGGATCCGAGGACGAAGAGGCGGCCTCCTGTCCGAGTCCGTCCGCATCATCCGAGTTTGGGTCGGAGAGGCCCGGGTACATACCCCCGATCTTCGTCGGGCTTCTCGTCGCCATCCTCCTCGCCGCCACCTCTGGCCTCGCCCTCGGGCCCAAGGCGGCGATCGTCTCCATCCTGGTCCTGGCTTCGGCGTGGCTATTGAACGCCCGCTTCACCGATCTGGAGAAGGCCTCCTTCTTCGGGGAGACCTGGTGGCTCGCCAAGAGGATCTTCCCCCTTTTGCTCGTCGGGACCTTCATCACCGGGGTCATAGGCTACTTCTTGCCGGTAGAACTGATACGGATCTTCTTCGGGGCCAGCGACTTTGCTGCCTGCTTTGCGGCCTCGCTGATGGGGGCCCTCCTCTACATGCCGACCCTCCTCGAGGTTCCTATCGTGGGGACTATGTTCGGCTACACCTCGGGGGCGATGGCCCCCGGCCCCGCCCTCTCCCTCCTCCTCGCCGGCCCCTCCATGAGCCTGCCGAATATGATCGTCATCTGGAGGATCATCGGATCGAAGAGGGCGTCCGTCTACATCTCCCTCGTCATCCTCCTCTCGACGCTGATGGGGATGATTTATGGGATGGCTGCGGCGTGATTTAAAAGACGATAATGAATTTTAGGATGGAGGAATCTATGATGAAGATCGAAGTATTGGGAACGGGCTGTGCCAAGTGCAAGTCCCTAGCAAAGAACGTCGAGAAAGCGGTGGCGGAGGCGGGGGTCGAGGCGGAGATCGTGAAGGTGGAGAGCCTTCAGGAGATCATGAACCGCGGAGTGATGATGACCCCCGCCCTCTTCATCGACGGCGAGGCCGTCGCCGTGGGGAGGGCCCCGTCGGTGGCGGAGATAAAGGGGATGCTGAAGAGGTGAGAGTTCGTGCTTGGGAAAGAGGATGAAAGAAAGGAGGAGGGTTGCCTATGCGCCTCCGGCGACCTCCTCTTTTTGGCATGTGCCGGCGGCTCCAACGTCGGCCAGATATCCAACCAGGCCGCCGTGGAGCTGGCGAAGGAAGGGAGGGGGAAGCTCTTCTGCCTCGCCGGGATCGGCGCCCACATCGACGCCATGATCGTCGCGGCGAGGGAGATAAAGCTGGTGGCGATCGACGGCTGCCCCGTCCAGTGCGCGAAGAAGATCCTGGACCACGCGGGCCTTCCCGCCGCCCTAGCGGTGGTGGTCACCGACCTCGGGATAGAGAAGAGTCCGAGGCTGGAGGTGGAGGCCGCCGACTGCGAGAGGGTGGTGGAGAGGATCAAGGAGGGGCTGAGGGGCTGAGCCCTCAGGGGAAAGAATGCCACCTCCTATATCTTCACCATCGATTCCGGAACGGCTCATCCGAAGGTCTCGACGATCCACCCTCTGATCTCGTCCCTCGCCTGCCGGAAGGCGCAAAGCTGCTCCTCTTCCGTCCCGGAAACGGCGGCCGGATCTTCGAACCTCTTGTGGATGACCTCTCGCGCCTTTGGGGCCCTCGACGGAAGGTCGAGGTCGGTGGTGCAGACAGGACAGGCCTCCCTCGCCCTGTCGCATACGGTGACGGCGGCGTCGAATACGATATCCTCCAGCTCTGAGGCGGCCTTGGACCGCTGGCCGGATATGTCGACGCCGATCTCCATCATGACGGAGAGGGCCCGGGGGTCGACGGCCGTAGCCACGACCCCGGCGCTGTAGGCCTCGTACCTATCCCCATACAAGGCCCTCAGGAGCCCCTCCGCCATCTGAGATCGAGCTGAGTTGGATGTGCAGAGGAAGAGGACCTTCTTCTTTCCCGTCTTCTCCTCCCCTCTATTGCCCTCTTCCAGATAAACATCATCTGAAACCGTATAGACCACCCCATCAATCGAAGCTCGGCGAGGGAGGGCTGATCCGGATCACCTCAGCGGGGCAGGCCTCCTCGGCCTCTTTGAGGCACGCCTCAAATTGGTCTGGGGCTGACCCCTCATCCACCTTTCCAGCGATCCTGTACCTCTCTCTTATCGAGCTCAGTCCGTCCTCGGGATCCTCGATGAAGAGCTCAGGGCAGCTTCCCCAGCACTCGCCACAGCTGATGCAGCCATCTCGATCAATTTTCACGATTATCATCAGATCCTCTCCAGTCGATGGGCCTTTCAAAACGAGAAGAACCTGCCCGTCGACTCCATGACCTCCTCGACGAGGTTATCATAGAACTCATCCAGGACCTCGGCCCGTCCCGACGGCACGACCCCCCGGGCGGCTACGTCCTCTTTGCAGGCGAGGACATCACAAGATGGCGGAATCTCTCCGGCCTGGCTCAGAAGATGGTAGACCCCGTCCCCGGCAAGGTAGAGCCTCGACCTCTCCGACCTTACCAGGAGCTTCAGGCAGAGTTCCGACCTCTCGCTTTTGGGCGGCTTTGTCAGGAGAAATACGTCCATCCATCATCACCTCTTCCCCATTCACCCTCAAAGCGGGATCAGACAGTCTGAGCCCTCCATCGCCTCCAGGAAGGCCTCCTCGTCGACGAGCTCCACCGTCTCCACCAATCCCTCAGAAAAGAGACCCCTATCTGCCAACGAAGGCTCATGGGCGACGACCCTCATCTCTCCGTAGGCGTAGAGGATCTCAGCGAGGTTGGGAACGCCGAGCCCCTTTGAATCCTGACCTCTCAGGGCGAGGTAGACCGCGTCCCCGTAGAGTCCCACCGTGACCTCCATCTTCCCGAGGCTCGCGGCCGCGGCGTTCAGGAGGCCGAAGGCCTTCTCGCTCCCGTAAGGGGCGGAGTCGAGGAGGTAGAAGACCGACCTCATCGGCACAGGGAGATCACCCCATCGCTTTCTGAGATCATATCGGGGAGGTCGTAGAGGCTTGAAATCTTTATCCCTTCGTGGTAGTCCCGAGAGGTCCCGTCCTCCTCTGCCAGATAGCCCCTGGCGGCGGCACACCGGGAGCAGGCCCTTATGACCGCTCCCCTCTCAGCGAGGTCGGCGAAGAGCTCGCCTTCGTTGGCGAAGATGGCGGGGTCCTGCCCCCGGCGGGGGATGTGGACGGCATCCAGATAGAGGAATATGTTCACATGATATCGATTCAGGGCAGCGTCGGCGATTTTGTAGGCCATCATCGCATCCTCGGATATGTAGGGGCCGCCGGCGAGGATGATAGTCAGGGTCTTCAATGCCGCCACCAGATCAGATGTACTCGACCAGGACCTGCAGATGCTCTCGGTTCTGCCTGTACTTCGAATCTCTGAGAGGCTTGCATAGGTCCAGGGACACCTCTCCAGCCATCAGCCTTATGGCGAAGGTGTAGCAGCTCTGCTCGCCGCACTCGCCGCAGTCCGTCTGGGGGAGGTATTTGTAGATCTCCATCGGCTCGACCCTCACCTTCTCCCGGGGGGCCGGAGCCACGCCTTTGGCTATCGCCTCGTTTATCTTCTCCCTCAGCTCGGCGAGGACCCCTCTCGCCTCCGCCTCGCCCTTTATCATCGTCATGGTGACGTTACCCGTCCCGTAGATGGTGATGAGAACGTCCCCCCGCTGGATTATCAGGGCGCCTATCCTCTCGGAGTACCTCCCCCTCGGAAATAGCGGCTCCAGGGGCTTCAGGGCGCCGCCCAGGGGCGGGGCCATCTGGGCGATGATCCGAAACTTCGTCGAGTCGGCGATGCAAGGGAGGAGCTGCCTCACCTCCGTGATCTCGACGGGCTTCGCCCCCGAGAGGTCGGCTACCGCCTCCTTGGGCTCCTCGGCCTTTCCCTCCATGAAGTTCTTGCCAAACTCGGAGAGGCGGATCTTGCTGTCACCGATCTCGATCAGCCCCGCTTGTTCCAGGATCTTGAGGTGGTAGTCTAGCATGGACTTGCCCACCGCCTCCCCGATCTCCTCCGACGTCCTCTCACCACCGGCGAGGAAGGCCATCATCTTCCTCCTGGGGACGTTGGCCATGGCGTTGCTCACCATCTTGATCTCTTCTGGCTTTCCCGGCATATCAACACCTGCTAGATATTCAGCTGCCGAAATTATAATTAATTCGGCCGCTACCAGAGCTTGTAGCCGAAGTATCGGGCCGCATAGACGAGGCCTGTTATTATTATCATGATCCCGAAGGCCTTGACGATCGCCGATCCGACGGCCAGGTACTCCTCGCCGAGCTTCCCGCCGAAGGACCTGCTGAAGGTGGCGATGGGGATTATCGGGACCCCATGGCCCACCCCGAAGACGAAGAGCATCAGCCCTCCCGTCAGCGCAGAGATATCCTGGGAGATCAGCCATATCAGGGCGGGAAATACCAGGGATATGGCGCAAGGCGCCCAGCCGAGGGCGAAGAAGACCCCGAGGGCGAAGGCCCCGATGAAGACGGAGTGCTTGAAGAGGCCGATGGAGAGGTTCACCGCCCTCTCCATCAGACCTTTCTTCTCCCTGAACTCCTCCTCCCGCTGAGGGAGGCGGGCCTTGATCGGCTCCAGGACCTCGCCGATGGGCTTGAAGACGTTGATCCCCAGAACCACCAGGAGGACCCCGGCAGCCAGGTCGAAGAACCGCGAGTCCCGGACGAAGATCCCCAGGTTCGATATGAAGAGGCCGACGACGAAGAAGACGATCGCCATGCCGAGGGTGAAGGCGATCCCGATCCAGAGCCCCTCCCTCGCCGAGGAGCCGTAATCCTCGTCGTCGGAGAGGACCTTCCTCCTCCTGGAGGTCATGATGTAGGAGAACATGGCTATGAGGAGGGCGAGGGAGCAGGGGGAGAAGGAGGTGATGATCCCCAGGCCGAACATCCCGATAAGGGTGACCCTCTGGAGGGAGACCATCCCCTCCATCCCCTCCCATTCGCCCCGCTCCAGGGCCTCGACCTTCGCCTGGAGGTCCGAAGCGTCCTGGATCCCGTCGATCTCTCCTCGGCCCAGCTGGTAGACGTGGTAGACCCCCACCAACATCCCCTCCCGATCGATCAGGAGGATGGTGGGGTTGGAGAAGCCTCCTTCGAAGTTGGTGAAGTCGACGTACTTGCCGGCGATCCTGTAGGGCTCGAAATCCTCGGCCCAGATCCAGCCGACTTCGGCGTCCCACCAGCTCTCGGAGAGGGTCATGCCATCTTTTGAGTAGGGGTTCTTCCGGACGTTCAGGGTTATGATGGTAACGTCGGGCTTATTCTCCACCAGCCGTTGAAGCTCGCCGATCTGGGCTGCCAGGGCTTTCTCGCACTCGATGCAGAGGGGGCTCTCTATGTTCGTTATGTGGAGGACCACCACCTCCCCCTCGAAGTCGCTGAGGGAGAAGTTCTGGCCGTCCTGGGTTGTGCAGGAAAAGTCAGGAGCCCGGATCGGCTCCTGATCAGATCCCAGGGTGGAATTTAAGGAGAAGAGGGCGACGAGGACGACGATAAGGGTTATTGCACCTACAATGAAAAAATGTTTGTGATCAGACCTCATCTCCGATCACGCGTCCCAGTCACCGACGTTCTCTTCATGAAGGTTGATGGCATCCTCAACGCGCTCATCAATCCAATCCTTGCCCGTTACCTTCTCTGTGCTGTGCCAGGCCACCTCAGCTCTGCCGTCCTCTCCAGGCACCAGGGTTATAATGACCGTCAGGGGGACGTTGGAGGTACCGCCATCGGGATCATAGGCTTCGAAGGCCTCTGCGATCCTTTCGTCGCTACCGTCGGCAGGTATCTCATAGAACTCGATCTCGTCTCCGTATTCGTCCAATATCTCTTTTATGGCCTCAGTCTGAGGAACGCAATAGTCGCATTCCAGATGGGCGTAGATCAGGACGGACTTATCCTGGAGGGCATCCAAGACCCAGTCGGGGTGGTTCACATCGGAGCCTGAGGCCGGGGATTGATCAGGATACGTTATCCACCAGTCGTCAGGCCCAGAGCCGACAGGGTATTCTGCTGCCGAGACGACGGCGACGAGGCCTGCCGCGAGGACGACCCACGCCGCCAGGGCCACAACCTTATTCTTGACCAGATCTGAAATGTCTACCAACTCCCACTATCGTTTTCTTTACCCCACTCTGTTTCTCACACCATTTACCCACAGGTTCAGCCTGGCATATCCGGTGTGGTTCGGAATATCTGATATCCACAAAGATGGATTTATACCACCCATTCCTTTAACGCCTATGGCTGAATTGCTCACGAGGTAGATTTGGCTCGTATATATAACTGTTGGATCAAGATCACAATTGTCCACAAAAACCCAATTGAAACCACCTGTTTAGGCTGGTAATGCTTCGTCTCAATTTAAAATAACATCTTAACAGATCATCCCAGCTCGGCTATAAGTTGACAGTCCGAGATAGTCGATATACTTATATATCGAATTAGCTTGATACGAATATTGGAATGCCCGGAGAAGGTATGAGATGCGATATCTGCGGCAGGGAATCGGAGACGCTATACAAAGCGAGGCATCGGGATAGGGGCGGCGTGAAGATCTGCGAAGGATGTCTGAGACGGGAAGGGGACCGGCTCGTCTCCTCCACCGGGTGCTCATGCTGTTGAGCCGATCGATATGAGCTATATCGTCGAACCCCAGGACCCCTGCGTTGAAAGGCTGGCGAGGCTGACGGGAGACCGCTGTAAGGCCAAGAACGCGGCCCGGAGGCTACAGGCCCTCACCGCCACCTTAGACGATCTGGAGCTCGCGGCCGAGGCTGAGGTATCCAAGGCGATGGGCGACCCCTTCAGGCTCGCGATCCTCCAGCTCCTCAGAGACGGCGAGCTCTGCGTCTGCGAGATCATGACCGCCTTGGACAACCCTCAGTCCTCCACCTCCTACCATTTATCCATTCTGAAGAGGGCAGGGCTGGTGAAGGAGAGGAAGGAGGGGAAGTGGTCCCGATACCGCCTCTCAGAGGGGGAGGTTATCGAGATGATGAAGCTGGCAGACCTGATGATGGGAGACGGATGGCTGCCAAAGAAGCGATCGGGAAGCAGATATATATGAGCGAGAGAGGCCGGGGCAGGCTTCCGGCTTTGAGCAGGTTCCTCACCGTATGGATCTTCGCAGCGATGATCCTGGGGATCGGCATGGGCTATTTCTTCCCAGGAATCTCGGAATCGATAACGGGATTTCAGGTGGGGAGCACATCGATCCCCATCGCCGTCGGCCTGATATTGATGATGTATCCGCCCCTGGCCAAGGTGAAGTACGAGGAGCTGGGGGAGGTCTTTCGGGACACCAAGGTTCTGGGCCTATCCCTATTTCTTAACTGGGTCGTAGGGCCGGTGCTGATGTTCGGGTTGGCCATTCTATTCCTGCGAGGCCACCCCCACCTCATGGTGGGGCTTATCCTGATAGGGATCGCCCGTTGCATCGCCATGGTGATCGTCTGGAACGAGCTTGCCTGCGGCTGCCCCGAGTACTGTGCGGGGCTCGTTGGCTTCAACTCGATCTTCCAGGTTTTCTTCTACTCCGTCTACGCTTATGTATTCGTCACGGTGCTGCCGCCGATCCTCGGCATAGCCGAGGGTTTGGTGGTGGCGATAACCATGGACGAGATCGCAAAGAGCGTCTTTGTCTATCTCGGGATACCCTTCCTGGCGGGGATCATCACCCGTTTCTTTCTGATCAGGAGGCGAGGGAAGGCCTGGTACGAGGAGAGGTTCATCCCCAAGATCTCTCCTCTGACCCTGATCGCCCTCCTCTTCACCATCGTCATCATGTTCTCTCTCAAGGGGGAGTACATCGTCGAGCTCCCCTTCGACGTGGTGAGGGTCGCGATACCTCTAATTATATACTTTCTTCTGATGTTCTTCCTCGCCTTCTACATATCCTACAAGATGGGCGTTGGCTACGAGAACACCGCCGCCCTCTCCTTCACCGCTGCCAGCAACAACTTCGAGCTGGCCATCGCCGTGGCCGTCGCCGTCTTTGGGATCAACTCAGGCGAGGCCTTCGCGGCGGTGATAGGCCCCTTGGTGGAGGTTCCAGTGCTTATAAGTCTGGTGAACGTGGCGCTTTATTTCAAAGATAGATATTTTCAAGGAGTGTACACCGAATGCGAAGCAAACTAGCGATTTATGGATCCGTTCTACTGATCGCAACGGCCCTCCTCGGCGGTGCAGAGGCGGGATGCAGCTGCAGCGTGGGAAGCAGCAGCTCCTGGAGCGGAGCCGACTGGATAGATTCGACCCTGAGCGGATCCTCTCCGGAGCCACTCCCGTCGAACGGCTCGGCTGCTGAAACCGTTGACGAAGGAAATCCGGCCGAAGAATCGGAGGGGGATGAGAATGAAAAGATCGGCATCTCGTTCATATACGCCCAGGAGCTGGGCGAGAAGCTCAGCACCGAGCCAAAGCCCGTGATCGCCTACGTCAGCAACAGCCCCCCCTCGAGCGGCTCGTACATCGGAGGATCGATCTCGCTTCCCTCAAAGGGGTTCATCCATGCCGATGGCTCCCTCAAGTCCGTGGATGAGCTGGCGGGGGTCCTCGGGAGGTCCGGTGTCACCTCGGAGGACGAGGTGGTCCTCTACGGAGACTGCTTCTCCTGCGGCGATTTCACCTTCGTCTATTGGATCATGAAGTACCTGGGCCACCAGAAGGTCGAGATCCTCCGGGGGCCGGCGGCGGGGCTGCCCACGGCCGGGTCCGCGGTGACGGGGCCTATGGCTAACTACTCCCCCTCCCCCCGTCCCGAGCTTCTCGCAGACTACGAATCCGTCGCCTCCGGCCAGTTTGTGGTCGTCGACGCGAGGACTCCCGACCAGTTCGGAGCAGGTCACATCGACGGAGCGATCAACATAGACTACAACAGGGTGATGGCCGATAGCTGGATCAGGGACGATGCCGCCCTCGCCGAGATCTTCGGCGCCCTCGATCCCGATCGGCCCGTCGTCGTCTCCTCCAAAAACGGTGGCACGGCATCCATCGTCTGGTACGCCCTGACCCTCCAGGGGCGAGACGTTAAGCTCTATACCTGGAACGACTGGCTGATACATAAATGAGCCAGTCGATTAAAAATAAACGGAATAAAATTAATTTTTTGTGATCAGATGTGATATCCGATCAAGCGACCCAGTCGCCGACGTTCTCCTCATGATATTCTATGGCGTCCTCGACGTAAGATAGGAGCCAGTCCTCCCCCGTCTCGCCCTCGCCGCTGTGCCAGCCGACGACGACGTTCCCGTCCTCCCTCAAAAGGGTGATTATGACCGTCAGGGGGATGTACCACTTCCCTGCGTTGGGATCGTAGACCTCAAAGAGGGCGTTGGCTCTTTCATTCTCCGGGTCTGCGATCAGGTTCTCGAAGGCTATGGCGTCTTCACCGACCTCCTCCAGGGCGGCGTTGGCGGCATCCTCCTGCTTTATGCAGGCTTCGCAGTTGGTGCTGTGATCGAGGATGAGGATCGGCCCATCTTCCAGGAGGTCGAGGACCCACGAGGGGTGGTCGACCTCGGAGCCAGCGCCGGGATGCTGGTCGGGGTAGGCGGTCCACCAGTCGTCGGGGCCGGAGCCGACGGGGTATTCTGCTGCCGAGACGGCGCCGATGAGGCCGGCAGCGATAACGATCTCTGTCACCAGGGCTGCAAGCTTATAATTGAGCGGATGAGAAATATCTACCAACTCCCACTATCGCTTTCTTATCCCCACTTCGCTTCTCACACCGTGAATCTCCAGCTTCAATCATCTGCAGATGTTAAATCCACAATCATGGATTTCTGTTTCGCCTAGTATGGCGTTCATGGCTGGATTAATCCCCCGGTGGACTATGTTGATATATAAAGCTGTTGGATATTTTATGATATTATCTTCAATAATCAAATTGAAGGCGCACATTTCACCATTTTAATCTCCCATATGGCTTCTAAATGTCATCATAACCGATCCTCTTCCATCGACTGAGGGAAGAGGCTCCAAGAGTATCGATATACTTATATATCGAATTAGCTTGATACGAGTGTTGCAAGGCCCGAGGAAGTTATGAGATGCGATATCTGCGCCAGGGAATCGGAGACGCTCTTTAAAGCGAGGCACCGGGATAGGGGCGGGGTGAAGATCTGCGAAGGATGTTTGAGACGGGAGATGGACCGGCTCGTCTCCTCCTCCGGGGGCTCATGCTGTTGAGCCGATCGATATGAGCGATATCGTCGAACCCCAGGACCCATGCGTAGAGAGGCTGGCAAAGCTTACAGGAGACCGCTGTAAAGCCAAGAACGCGGCCCGTAGGCTCAAGGCCCTCACCGAGAAGATAGACGAGGCCGAGCTGGCGGCGGAGGCCGATGTCTTCAGGGCGATGGCCGATCCCTTCAGGCTGGCGATCCTCCAGCTCCTCAGAGATGGCGAGCTCTGCGTCTGCGAGATCATGACCGCCCTCGAAAGGCCCCAGTCCTCCACATCTCATCATCTGTCCATTCTGAAGAGGGCGGGGCTGGTGAAGGAGAGGAGGGAGGGGAAGTGGTCCCGATACCGTCTCTCCGAGGGGGCGGTTATCGAGATGATGAACCTGGCGGGGCTGATGACGGATGGTCGAGAGGGATGAAATGACCGGATATCGAGGGAGAACGGCTCTCGGGAAGGTATAAAAGATGAGAATCGATCACTTGAAGTGGGGATCTCTTCTGATGGTGTTGATGGCCATCGTCGGCGGCGCTGAGGAGGGATGCTCCAGCTGCCGCGGGGGCGGATACGCCTCCTGGGGGGGCGAAGAATGGATAGCTGCGACCCTGGGCGGATCGGCGAACGGGTCCGTCACTTCGAACCTTACGGATCCGGAGGCAGGGGACGGGTTGGTGGTGGACGGATCGGTCGCTGAGACCTTCCCATCCTTCATAACCGCCACCGAGCTCCGGGAGAGGCTCGGCACCGAGCCAAAGCCCGTGATCGCCTACGTCAGCAACAGCCCCCCCTCGAGCGGCTCGTACATCGGAGGATCGATCTCGCTTCCCTCAAAGGGGTTCATCCATGCCGATGGCTCCCTCAAGTCCGTGGATGAGCTGGCGGGGGTCCTCGGGAGGTCCGGTGTCACCTCGGAGGACGAGGTGGTCCTCTACGGAGACTGCTTCTCCTGCGGCGATTTCACCTTCGTCTATTGGATCATGAAGTACCTGGGCCACCAGAAGGTCGAGATCCTCCGGGGGCCGGCGGCGGGGCTGCCCACGGCCGGGTCCGCGGTGACGGGGCCTATGGCTAACTACTCCCCCTCCCCCCGTCCCGAGCTTCTCGCAGACTACGAATCCGTCGCCTCCGGCCAGTTTGTGGTCGTCGACGCGAGGACTCCCGACCAGTTCGGAGCAGGTCACATCGACGGAGCGATCAACATAGACTACAACAGGGTGATGGCCGATAGCTGGATCAGGGACGATGCCGCCCTCGCCGAGATCTTCGGCGCCCTCGATCCCGATCGGCCCGTCGTCGTCTACTCCAAGAACGGTGGCACGGCATCCATCGTCTGGTACGCCCTGACCTCCCAGGGGCGAGACGCCAAGCTCTACACCTGGAACGACTGGCTCGGACGCCGGAGTTGAAGGGGGGAGATCCTCCAGTCAGGGGGAGGAGCCTTCTTCTTTGCTTCCGGAGGGCAGATCAGCAGGAAATCCTGGCGTGGTGAAGGCATCTTCGATCGGCCGGAGCAGACGAGGATCTGAGACCCGGTCCGGTATAGGCGAGGCTGGAGGCGAAGCGGCCGGGTATGTCCTCTCCGAGGTCCTTTCGGAGGGGTCGAGGGGCGCTGATCCGACGAGATCCGTCGGCAAATCTCACCTTCTATCGGGGCTCGATCCATTCGATGGAGATATCGCCCTCGAGATCTATGATGGCGGCGTATCCTTTTCGCATCTCTCCGACGTTGGCGACCTTTGTGGAGCCGATCTCAGCCTCGCCCCGGTCCTCGTGGATGTGGCCGCAGAGGAGGAGTTCAGGCTCCCGCTCCTCGACGAAGCGGCGGATGCCTACGGAGCCCGCCCTATCGCCGTTGTATAAACGGTCCCTGGTGGATTGAGGAGGCTGGTGGGTGAGGACGATCCGGATACTGCAGTCGTATATCTGATCGAAAGCCTTGGAGAGGGATTCGAAGACCTCCTCCTCGTCGAAGAAGAACCGGTTCGGGTCTGAAAGCCTTCTTTTATCCCGGACCACGATCCCGCCAAAGCCGACGAAGCCGTATTCACCATGCCGGTGAGATCTGCCGTGGATCATCCACAGGCCGGCGTTCTTCCAGATCCTCGGGGCGACCGTCTTGGGGTCCATGTTCCCCGGGACGATCAGCACCGGAGGGCCAAGGCTGGCGAGAGCCTCGGCTACGAGCCTCGCCCTTTCGGCGGCCTCGAGGTTGTGGAGGTCTCCCGAAAAGGCGACGAGATCGACGTCGATCCCCTTCAGGGGAGCGAGGGCCCCGGCAGCGCCGTGGAGGTCGGCCATGGCAAGGATCTTCAGACCATCACCATCTCATCCTCCATCCTGCCCCTTCGGACTCAAAACTTTTTGATCGTCCTTCATGCCCGGAGATGCCCCAGGACCTCCTCCAAAATCGATGGTCTTTCCCGTCGCTGGCGAGGCGCCGTCCACCCCCGAAGCCGTCATTCGAGGAGGCCCACCAGTCTCTTGGTAAACGCCGCAAGCGTCCTCTCTAACAAATTTCTGTAGAGCATGTTCACCTCGTCGCGGCTCTTTTTATCCGAAACAAACGGCCTATCGGCGATCCAGGGGACGTACTCCCACTTCCAGAGGTCTGGGTTTGTGTCGTGCTCGGCCATGGCGTGGTTTGAGGTGTTGACAAATATTATGGGATGTCGGTACCCATCTGCGTAATATCTCACCCGGTGAGGGGGAAGATCCGGTTTGGGGTCCCCATGGATCGTGTCCTCCTCGAGGTTGTTATCTCCGCTGTAGATCTTGGTGAACCGGAGCCCGTTGGCATTCCCGTCCCCGAGGTCTGCGAGCACGACGAAGCTCTCGACGTCCTTCAGGCGACCGTATTTGGCGAGTCTTAAGTTCTCATATATCTTATTGAGGATCTTGTGCTTCCGAAGCTCCTCGTTATTGAATATGAGGGTGACCTCCAGCTCCCTCTTTCCATCCTCATCGGGCTTGGTCCAGCAGTGGATCTCGCGGATGAAGTTCTTCATCCCATCCACCGCCGGCTGGTATATTACCGGAAAGCATTCGTCGTTTTTTTCTACGGCAAGGTCGAATATGTTGGTGTAGATCAGATCCTTCGAGGAGAATCTTTCTTTTATATATTTGTTAACTTCTCCGATCTTGGCGTCTTCGGGACGGCCCGTCCCTTCAGTTCCCTCATCCGCCCACTGCCAGAGCCAGCCTTCATCTCCGATCGAAAAGGACCACCTCTTCTTTGGACCGATCAGGCTCCAGGTATTTTTGCTATGATCGAAGACCTTCGCGGTGTAATAGTCGGTCTCGATATCCCCTACGTTGTGATCGATATCGATTCCCAGCATGTACCTCAAACTTGCGTCAACAGCCTCTTCTCTTCCCAGATCCGGTCTCCCGTATCGAGTCTTGATCTCTCCCTTCCTTCTCAGTATCAGCTTTTTTGATCCATCCTTGGTCCGGACGAGTTCCACCGTGGTGAGTCTCCTCCAGTCCCAAGTCCTCTGCTCGTCCGTCCATCGAAACTCTCCCAAATCTGCAGAATATTCGCGCTCGATTTTGGAGAACCACAGACCTTCAGCATCCATAAAACTCACCACAGGTATGTTAATCGTTTTATCAAGTTAAATGTTTTGATTGTTCTCCAGAATCCAAAAAATTTCTGCATATTCATAAAAATATCGCAATCTTATTCTCCGGATGAGGGACGGAAAGCCCGTCTCTAAGGCCACCCGTCCGGCCATCCACGGCTGGAATATGGGTCCATGCTGAAATATCTGGTCACCGTAATCGGCGTCCCCAACCCCTCATTAACAGCCCAAAATCGCAGGTCCTCCATGATAAACCATGGCGGCCCAGAGGAGGGTTTGATCCCCCCTCGTTCTAATTCACCTGACAAACTTCTTAACCTAACAGCTCCCACCACTCCACGTCTTGGGGGCCGTTGTCTCCTCGAAATAAAGGAGGGCGATGATCACGCCGTTGGAAGAATCCAGAGGGAAGGAGCTATTGAGATACCGATTGGCAGTCTTCGGGATCTTGGCCCTGGCCTACTCCATCGTATACTTCCACCGGGTCTCCACAGCCGTCGTCTCTTCAGACCTGGAGGCCACCTTCGGGGTGGACGCCGGCTCCATAGCCCTTTTGAGCTCCGCATACTTCTACGCCTACACCATCATGCAGCTGCCTTCGGGGCTGCTGACCGACAGTTTGGGGCCTCGCAGAACGGTGAGCGCCTTCACGCTGGTGGCGGCAGCGGGAGCGATCCTCATGGGCCTGGCCTCCACCTTCGAGGAGGTCATGGCCGGACGGCTGTTGATCGGGGTGGGCGTCGCCATGGTTTACATCCCCACCATGAAGATCCTGTCCACCTGGTACCGGAAGGACGAGTTCGCCTCTCTCACCGGGATACTCATAGCGGTGGGCAACGTCGGCGCCCTGAGTGCCGCGGGCCCCCTCGCCCTGATCTCCGACGCCCTGGGATGGCAGCGGGTATTCCTCATCCTCGGCATCGTAACCCTCTTTTTGGCGGCGGCGGTCTGGATGATCGCTCGGGACCAGCCTGGGGAGAAGGGCCTCCCCAGCATCCCGGAGATCGAGGCGGAGGAGGGGGAGGCGCTCCCGGAGTCCGAGGCTTCGGGGAAGATCTCCGCGGCCGAGGCCCTGAAGGCGACCTTCGGCTCTGGGATGAAGTTCTGGCCCCTGGCTACGTGGTTCTTCTTCATGTATGGGAGCATGATGGTCTATCAGGGTCTCTGGGGCGGCCCATTCTTCCACGACGTCTTGGGATGGGAGAAGGCGACCTACGGCCTCGTCCTCACCTTCGTCGGAATAGGCATGATATGCGGCTGCCCCATCGCTGGCTACATCTCCGACAAGGTCCTGAGATCCCGCAAGAAGGTGCTGATGATAGGGACGGTGGTCTACACCATAACCTGGGCGGTGATATGGATGACGGCGGGGAAGATCGGCAGCGCTGAGGCCTATATGGCCATAAACTTCGTCTTCGGCTTCTTCGGCGGCTTCCTGGTGGTGAGCTTTGCTCAGGTCAAGGAGCTGTTCCCCCTGGCGATGGCGGGAACTGCCACCGCTGCCCTCAACTTATTCCCCTTCGCCGGCGGGGCGATCCTCCAGCACCTATCCGGTCTGATCCTCACCACCAGGTCCCTGGAGTCTTATCAGGATTTATGGCGATTGATGCTGATATGCATGATCATCGCTACGGTGGCGGCTTTCCTCTCGAAGGAGGGGGCTGATAAGGGCTAGGGATAGATCGGCGTCTTCAGCCTGGATTAGGGACATCCTAGGGTTCAATAGTCGTTGATTATCCCGGGGAATGATGGGACGATCGACGGAAGATCCGCACCTCAGCCGGGAGGGGCCCAGGGAGATGCCCATCGGCTTCGAACCTCCCGACGGCCCGAAATCTATATATGATAATGATGACAAAAGAAGTCTTTTGCCGCGTTCTAGGCGGATGTGTCGTGGTATAAGCGCCGACGGAGCTCCCTGGCAGGAGATGCTCGCCCCCGCTGGCGAAGCATGCGGCCGTCTTTTGAGACGCGCCGGCGAAATCCAGGGGGAAGAGGCCTCGAAGGAGGCAGAAGGTGCGGCGCCCAAAGGGCCGAACCGCAAAAGATGCACGCCGTAACTGGCGTAGTATGGGTCCGGTCCGCATGAACCTGGGGGAGAACCCCAGAAGGCCCAGGACGCGGCGCAAGATCTATTTTCGAAAAATCAATTAAGTTGCTCCGGCCGTTTTCATTTGAGACGGACCGTAGCGGCTCTTGCCTTCGGGACTGGCGCGCAAGACGTGCGGACCTGCGGGAGGATCAGCCCTCCCGAATCTGTCAGTGAAGAATCCGAGGCCGTTAGACGAAGAACGGAGCGCTCAAATCCTCAGGCGCCCGCCGTCTTGCTCGCGGCCAGCTCGGCGAGGAGGGCTTTTCCCAGGGGCGGAGGAACCTCTCGCCCCCCCCTTCTCCGCCGTTTCGAGCCAGAGCTCTATGGCGATCAACACTTCGTTTGGGGCCTCCCTTTCGGTCTTGCCTGACGCTTTCGGCAATAAGTGTTTACAAACCTGTATACAAAGTGTTTACTATTTGTAAACAACCGGCAAATTTTGCACACCCCTTGTACTCCCCGCCCACCAGCTCCCGGATCCTCTCGGCGGTCTTCGGCCCCACGAGGGCGACAGCCTTCAGCTCCTCCTCCGACGCGGCAAAACCCGCTCGACGGACCCGAAGTGGCGGAGGAGGTTCTTCGCCAAGGCGTTCCCGACGCCGGGGATCGAGGAGACCAGGCGCTCCTGCTGCTCTTTCGCCATCCTGTGGGTCTTCTTGCCGCGGGCCTGCTGCTCGCGCCGAGCGATGGCGGCGATCACCGAGATCGTCTCCTCATCGTCGGCCCTCGGGATTATGGCGACTCCCAGGTCTTTCCACTCCGACCTGATTTCCGCGCCTTAGGCCACCGCTGAAGGATGGGGCCGGAGCAGCCCACGACATCCTGGGGGCTGCGGGGGCTTGTCACGCGCGTTTACGAATCGTAAACAAATCGTTTATGATCCGTAAACAAAACGTTTATGTATCGTAAACACAATATACAAGCTATGCTCTCAGAACTCCTCAGCTCGGAGGAGCGGATCAGGCTCCTCCGATACGCCCTCACCACTGCGCCCGTCACCGTCACCGAGGCAGCCCGAGCGGTTGCTGTAAACAAGGGTCTCGCCTCCCGGTACCTCGCCCTCCTAGTCGAAGAGGGCTACCTAAAGAGGGCTGGGAGGGATTTCTACACCATCGACGACCCCAAGACCCGATCCCTGAAGGCCTTCCTGAACATCGAGGCCCTGGATGATAAGGTACATCAGCCTGACTGGGCGATCGGCATCGGCCTCTACGGCAGCTGGTCCACGGGGACGAACACCTCCGAAAGCGACCTCGACCTCTGGCTCCTGGTGGAAGAGATCGGCCCGGAGACGGAGCCTGAGGTGGCGAGGCTGGAGAGAGACCTGAGCGCGGCCATGGGGTGCGAGGCCACCATCCTGGTGCTGACAATGGATAAGCTCGCGGCGCTTAGGGAGGAGGACTTCCCATTTTATATGAGCCTGATGAGAGAGGCTAAGACGTTGGCAGGTGAGAGCCTTGAACCTTGAAGACTGCTTCGAAAAGAGCCTTCTTCGGAAGACCGACCCCTCCGACGCGAAGGCCAAAAGGTCGCTGGAGCAGGCTCGCGTCTGGGTTGATGAAGAGAAACAGACCCTCGATGCTGGAGCGTATCGATCGGGACTGATGGCCGTCTACATGGGCTACTTTCACGCAGCTCGAGCGGTCCTCTTCAGGGACGGCCTCAGGGAGAAGAGCCACATCTGCATCGAGCTCTACCTGGAGGATTACGTCCGGAGGGGAGAGCTCGAAGAGGAATGGACCCTCCTTTATAGGAGGCTGAGAAGCGCTCGCCACCTAGACCAGTACTCCTTCAGCACTCCTCCGACCGAAGACGAGGTCGAGTTTGCCATCGGCCACGCTGAGGCCTTCATCGACAGGATAGAGGGTCTGCTCTGGGAGACGGATAGCCCCTAAAAGCCGATACATCACCCTCGGTTCAGCTTCACCCCTTGTACTCCCCGCCCACCAGCTCCCGGATCCTTTCTGCGGTCTTCGGCCCCACGAGGGCGACAGCCTTCAGCTCCTCCTCCGTCGCTGCGAAGACCCTCTCGACGGACCCGAAGTGGCGGAGGAGGTTTCTTGCCACCGCATTTCCGACGCCGGGGATCGAGGAGACGAGGTACTCCTGCTGCTCCTTCAGCGTCCGGTGGGTCTTCTTGCCGTGGGCCTGGGGGCCTGCGCCGCGGGCCTGCTGCTCGCGCCGCGCGATGGCGGCGATCACCGAGACGGTCTCCTCATCGTCGGCCGTCGGGATGATGGCGACGCCGAAGTCGACAGCTATCGACGCGAGAGCGCCCCGGATGGCGTTCGGGTGGACCTGCCGGGCGTAGAGATCCCGCCCCTCCAGGATCAGGATAGGCCGCTCATAGGATCGGGCGAGGTCCTTCAGCTGGGCGAAGATGTTCCTCTCCGCGCCGACGAGGGAGTCGACGAAGTCTTCGGCGGTCTTCCTCTCGATCCCGACCCGGTCGCTGACGACGTAGTCTCCCACCTCCAGGACCCGCAGGGTCACCCCCACCCCCATCGACTCCAGCATCCGGGCGAGGCTCCTCTCCCTCGGGTCGACGATGACGAGGGCGGAGGCCTCCTCCTCGGGGAGGCCGGATGGACCGAAGGGGCCGAAGGGCCTGGGCTCTCCGGGCTCGCCCTCCGGCCCTGGCCCCACCTCGCCGATGACGAGCTGCCTTCCGCCCCGAGGGCCGGGAGGGATGCCAGGGATCTCTCCTCCCCCTGCTCCGCCGGCGGCAGAGCCAGCTCCACGCCTCGCTCCCCCCGTCTCCCCTCGACCTCGCCGATCCGGCCAGCTCATCTCCCGGATCTGCTGGCGCATGCTCTTCTCTTTCCTGTCGCTGATCCAGCGATACGCCTCGTCCCTCGTCCCCCTGGCGACGAGGACGACGACCCGGCCGGCCCTCGCTCGGCCCGTCCTCCCCTTCCTCTGGATCGACCTGATCTCGCTGGGGACCGGCTCGTAGAATAGGACCAGGTCCGTCGCCGGGATGTCAATCCCCTCCTCCCCGACGGATGTTGCGATCAGGACGTTGTAGACGCCGTTTCGGAAGTTTTGGAGGATCTCTGCCTGCCTCTTCTGGCTAAGCCCCTCGTCGGAGGCCCGGCTCGCCTGGCCGACGAACCGCACGGGCCTTATGATCTCATCTCCCGCCTCCTTGAGGTAGTCGAGGACGGAGCTCGCCGTGTCCCGGTAGTTGGTGAAGACCATGATCCTCGAGTCGGCCTTGGCGGTGAGCTGCTCCTCCACGAGCTCCAGGACGGCCCGGAGCTTCGGGTGGTCGACGTCCATCCTGGCGAGGTCGCCGACCGCCTCCTCCACCCTCGGGTCCTCCATGATCCTCTTAGCCGCCTTGCTACCCCCCCTCGACTCCGCCTCCGAGGCGAGCCGCTCCAGGTACCGGGAGAGGGAGTCGACCCCTTGCGTCTCGGCGAGCTCGACGGCGTGCTTCAGCTTCAGGACCTCCGCCAGGACCGAGACCGCCTGGTAGAGGCTAGGCGACGGGTTCTTTGCGATAAAGCCCCGGAGCCGCTTCTGCAGGTCTAGAAGCTCCTTCTTCGAGGTCCGGTCCATCTTCTTCGGCATCCGGAGGCCATCGGACCCGCTGAGGCGGTCGAGGGCCTCGCCCCGCTCCTCCAGCACCTCCTCCAGGAGGGACCGGACCCTCAGGATCTCCGGTGGGACCGCCACCTTGACGACCTCGATCTCCCGCGGGTGGACGAAGGGGGAGACGTCGGGGTCCGCCTCCGTCTTCGTCTCGACCTTCGCGGCTCCGATGTTCTGGCAGACCTCCTCGATCCGGTCGAGGCTGCTTCCCGGACTCGCCGTGATCCCGAGGACGAGCCGATCGCTCCTTTCCCGCTGGTACCTCTCGGCTATGTAGACGTAGGCGTAGTTTCCGACGGCCCGATGGGCCTCGTCGAAGATGACGAGAGAGACGTCCCGGAGGGATATCCTCCGGGATAAGAGGTCGTTTTCGATCACCTGGGGGGTCGATACGACGATCTTCGCCTCCTCCCACAATTCCCTTCGCCGCTCCGGCAAAATCTCGCCGGTGAAGGTGGCGACGATGGTGCTGTCGGCGAGGACGTTCTCAAGAAATGAGGCGTGCTGCTCCACCAGGGGCTTCGTCGGGGCGAGGAAGAGGACTTTGCCCCGGTTTAGCCTGGCGATGAGGACCATCAGGGCGATGACGGTCTTCCCCAGGCCCGTCGGCAGGACCACCAGGGTCGAGGCCTGGAGGGCGGAGGCCGCAAGCTCCAGCTGGAAGAGCCGCCGCTCCACCGCCTTCTCCTTCAGCAGAGGATGCTGGATGTAGGAGGTCATACGCCTCCCTTCACGTCATGATCTCATAAAAGTCCTTGTGGGGGTTTATCAGGAGCCCCTCGGCGATCTCCTCCGCCGTCCTTTGGGGGTCGGGGGAGCTGAGGGCCAGCTTCCAGACGACGGACCTCTCCACCCCCCTCACCATCTCGAAGCCGAGCCGATCTCGGAGCCTCTTCAGGGCGGAGACCGCCTCGCCGTCCTCGATGTGTAGCCCCACCCTGACGGGGACGTACCCTCCCTCGAACTCCACCGAGCCAACGGAGGCTCGATAGCTCTCCTTGTTCTCGTTCACCAGATCCCTCGCCAGCCGCCGCGCAAGGTCCATGGGGTCATCGACTCCGTCATCGACATCGATCGACCAGAGCCTCTCCCGGCCGAGGTCCTCCAGGACGGACTCATAGCCCATCCTCCGGCGGAGGGTGTTTTTGACGGTGGCGGCCTCGGCGTCGGGGATCTTCAGCCAGACCCTGAGTTTTATCTTCATCTCCTCACCTCTATGTACCGCTTCATCGACTCGAATATCCTTCTCCCGGGTCCGGGGGCCTCCATATCCCCGACGCTCTTCCCAGGATCGGTAGGCTGGAGCTGCCAGGCGAAGGAAGACCTCTCGGGGTGGGGCATCATCCCCAGGACGTTCCCCTCGGGGTTGCAGATCCCGGCGACGTTCTCGAGGCTCCCATTGATGTTGACGGGATACTCGGGGTCCACCTCCCCCGCCTCGTTGCAGTACCGGAATACCACCTGGTGGTCCTCGTTCAGCCTCGCCATCAGGTCCGGGTCGACGGTGACGAGGTTCCCCTCGGCGTGGGCGAGGGGCATCCGGACGAGCTCCCCCACCTCCAGGAGGAAGCTCCCGCTGCACCTCCTCGGCGGCGCCTCGTGCCGCAGCGTCGTCCAGGCGCAGTAGAATCCGCGCCTCACGATCTCCCCCTTCGAGACCATCACGTTCGAGGCGAGGGCGGCGTCTACGCCTCCGAGGCCCGGAAGGAGCCCCGCCTCCACCAGGATCTGAAAGCCGTTGCAGATCCCGATGATCGGTTTGCCCTCCTCCGCCTCCTCCCGGAGGGCGTCCATCACCGGCTCCTTCGAGGCGATCGCCCCGGCCCGGAGCCTGTCCTGGTAGGAGAATCCTCCTGGGATGATGTACCCGTCGAAGGAGGAGAGCTCCTCCGCCGGCCTGTTCCACCGAAAGATCTCCCCGGAAAGGCCGGCGCTCCTCGCGGCGACGAGGGTCTCGTGCTCGCAGTTCGTCCCCGGGAACTGGACTACAGCTATCTTCATCTCATCGCCTCCCCGAGGCCACCGGTCCAGGCCTTCTTCGCCGTCTCCAGATCCACCCGAAGGACGGTCTTCCCATGGTGGGTCATCCGAAGCTCCCGGGACCCGGTCACCTCCCCGAGGCGCATGATCTCAAGGCCGTATCCCTTCAGAATCCGCTCCAGATCCTCCTCGGACCCCGCCTTGCATTCCAAAAGGAAGCCCGAGGACTCGCTGAATATGAGCCGGTCGGCGGGGAGGTCCGATCCGGCGGCGTCGAGGTCCAGATCGATGCCCAGGTCGCCCCTGCCCACCAGGGCCATCTCGGCGGCGGTCGCCGCAAGGCCCCCGTTGGATATGTCGTGGGCTGCGACGACATTTTTTTCGGCTATCGAGTCGATGGCGGCGTAGATCATGCTCCTCTCCAGGTCGAACCTGACCACCGGTACGTTCCTGCCCGTAGCTCTCCAGACCGTCCGATAATACTCGGATCCCCCCAGCTCGTCGAACCGGGGCCCGATGAGGTAGATCGGGTCGCCGGCCCTCTTGAGGTCCATGGTGACGGCGTCCCTGACGTCGTCGATGAGGCCGACGCAGGCGATGATCGGCGAGGGGTCGACCGTCCCCTCGGGGGACTCGTTGTAGAAGCTGACGTTCCCGGAGACGATAGGGACGGGGGTATCCTCGTAACCCTTCAGCCAGAGGGCTTTCGCGGCGTCGGCGAGGCCTCGGACGCATTCCCTGAACTCCCAGAAGGCCTCGGGCTTCTCGGGGTTTCCGAAGTTGAGGCAGTCGGTGAGGGTGGCGGGGGTGGCGCCGATGGCGGCGACGTTCCTCATCGCCTCGGCGACGGCCGTCGCCCCTGCCCAGTAGGGGCTGATCCTCCCGTAGAAGGGGTTTGCGTCCACCGATAGGGCGATCCCGAACTTCTTCCCCCGGACGGGGGCTATGAGGCCGGCGTCCGCCTCCCCGGGCCTGATCACCGCGTTCCCCTGGACCTCGGTGTCGTAGTACCGGTAGATGTGCTCCCTGGAGGAGACGTTCGGCGACCCCAGGACCTTCAGGAGGGCGTCAGTCAGGTCCTCCGGAGTGGCTATGGCCGGCTCCTCGAAGCTCGTCATCCGGGGTCGCTCCTCCCTCTGGTAGCGGATACCCCCCGTGAGATGCCGGATCGGGACGTCGCAGGTCACCTCTCCCCGGTACCGGGTGATGTACCTGCCGTTCGTCGTCACCTTCCCGACGACGGAGGCCCTCGCCCCCTCGTAGACGTTCGGCAGGTCCCAGTCCTCGTTGTAGATCTTGAGGGCCCGCTCGGTCACCTCCGGCGGGCAGATGAGCATGAACCTCTCCTGGGTCTCGGCGCAGGCGACGACCTCGGGGGGGAGGCCATCGCTCACCTTGTGGAGCAGGTCTAGGTCCAGGTCCATCCCGTACCCGGCGCTCGCCCCCATCTCCGAGGAGGCGCAGGTGAACCCGCCCCCACCCAGGTCCTTGAAGCCTATGGTGATCCCCTCCTCCCGGGTGAGCTTGAAGAGAGCCTCGTTAGCCTTGAAGAGGACGTTCTTGAGGAAGGGGTCGGGGATCTGGATCGCCCCCCGGTTCGCCTCCTCGTCCTCCTCCCGGAGCTGTTCGGAGGCGAAGGTGACGCCGCCAAAGCCGCTGGAGTCGGTCGGCTTTCCGACGACGATGACGTCGTAGCCTCCCTCCCCCGCACCCGCGGGGGCTCGGCTCTTGATGATCTCCCCCCTCCTGACGACTCCGATGGCGACGACGTTGACGAGGCAGTTGGTGTCGAAGCTCCCGTCGAAGACGACGTCTCCGGCGATGATGGGAACCCCCAGGGCGTTTCCGTACTGCCAGATCCCGTCGACGACCCCCTCGGCCACCCAGCGGACGTGGTTTCTGTCGCCGCCGTAGGGGTCGCCGAACCGGAGGGGGTCGGCGGTGGCGACGACTTTGGCGCCCATGCAGTTGACGTCTCTTACGATCCCACCGATCCCGGTGGCTGCGCCTTCGTTCGGCAGAATCTGGCTCGGGTGGTTGTGGCTCTCGTGGGCGATGACGACGCACCACTCGTCGTCGATGGCCACGATCCCGGCGTCCTCTTCGGGGCCCTGGACGACGTTGGGGCCGGAGGTGCAGAGGAACTCCTTGAGGGTGGCTCGGCTGCTCTTGTAGGAGCAGTGCTCGCTCCACATGGTATCGTAGTTGAAGAGCTCCGGGATGGTGGGGTCCCTCCCCAGCGCCTCGGCGACGGAGCGCGCCTCTGAAACCGATAGGCCCAGGCCGGCGCTCCGGAGGCTGGCCTCGACCTCCTGGTCTTCAAGACCGATTATTTTCAACGATGGACACCTCGTTCTATGGGATACCATCCCCGAAGGCCGTTATGTATCTATCGATCCGGGGATCGACGGCCCATCGGTGGGACTGGAGGCGTCTTCTGCCTCCGGTCAGAATCTTCGAGGTCGGCGGCCGTCTTTGGCCTCCAACGAGCCCGCTCTTCTTCGCCCCCCTTAAAGACTTCCCGGACGGAGAGAGGGATATACGGCGGCAAAACCTTTAAAACTGGAGGCGCTATATCCGGTCATGGCCGTGGTAGTGATCTGCGACGACTCGGAGATCGAGGTCCCCGAGGGGGAGAGGTGCGCGATCTGCGGTCGCCTGCTGGAGGAGTACGACGAGGTGACGGGGACGGGCGTCCTCGGATACTACCACTGGACCTGCGTCACTCACTTCGAATAGGGCGGGGGTAACCAAGCCAGGTCAACGGTGATAGACTCAAGATCTATTCTCGACAAACTATAATTGTTCGAACATACAATCCGAGTCTTCAACCATCGATTTTGCTTTTTGCCACCCTCATGATGTAAACTTAAGATGGCTCTATTCATATTAGTAATTTCGTGCGCACTAGATACAATCTATGCGCCTACATTAATTGATATTTATAAATAGAGCTGAATGTAACGACAAAATACCTAGTTAGAACCTCAGAAAATAATTGTTCAGGAATAGGATTAAAGAGGGTCGATAAAATATAGTATTATAACTATATATATAGTTTATATAAGTTGTATTATACAATTGCATTCAATTTCTCTAGTTCACACTTCTTATAAAGTTTAGGTTAATAACTTCTGCGAATAATTTCTCAACTAGGAAAAAAACAGATACAGTTTTAATACAGTGGCATATGTGGCATATTATAGGGATTTATTCAGATTGAAGGTGTAATTTATATTCGTGAACTGATATAAGAGGTAGTTGGGCTTGAGCATCGCTATTTATATTACAAAACATCAAATGATATCCTAAAGACGCAGTAGCGGTGATATGTATGAAGCTAAAACCAATAGCAGCGCTAACTCTACTGACCATGACTTGTATCCTTGTATCAAGCGGCTACCAACAGAACGAAACGTATTCGGGACACAATTTGAGCTTCGCTATTCCGGAAGGATGGGACGTGGTTAAAGACGTACAAGACGGGAATGACACTCAAATAGTTCTTTCTGATAACATTTCTGCCATCAGAATAGACTTGGTTAAAAGTTCCGACCAAGAACTTAACCGGCTTATGCTGGAACATCTGAATGAGAAGAAGGCACTCCCCTCATCTGAAATCGATTTAGCAGCTAATGGTCTTTGGAAGCTAATCTATTATCTCGTCCCTTGGGATGCAAATGGAGCAATTGGATCTTACTATAAGGACAAAGTAATAGAAACAAGAGCCAGTTTTTGCAGTTCGGGTTCGGGAATTTCGATAAAACCTGATCGCGTAGAACAAGCCTCAGTGTATTTTGGCTGCGAAGAGCCCCCATCCAATTGGCTTATGGCATGGACCAAGCCAGAATACAACGAGGAATTTATAGGTGTGCACGCACTATTTTTAGGAGAATATGAAGAAATTCCCTTCGAGTGGCAAGGTGCACCTCACAACTACACGATGCAACAGCCACTACATGTTGTGTTGTCAACCATTACAAGAGGAGATGTTACTCCTCCTTGGGAGATGGTATGATAATATTTTACATATAATTATATTAAAAATATATTTTTACTTTTCGATATCTTAGCCCCAACCAACGTACGTTTGATTAACTAATCTGTGATTTGTATTTATTGGCTGGAAATACACAACCACCTTGTAAAGATCAAAAGCTTTTGGGTCAAATTCATCAGATATCTCTTTTGTCCACGCCAATGTTGAGCGTTCGATATCTCTATTATGGAGCATACTTATTTGCTGAAATTCATCACGGCTTATATTATACTCTCTACTGAATACGAACTCGTCTACTTTGTCCAAATCGTTATCTTGGAGTTTTCCTTTAAACATAGTTACGGTCAGCACTCCCTCGGATGTAGTCATGTCTTGATCTATATCACGGAATATGAGAAATAAGTTATTAGAATGTTTGTCTCTTAGAATTCCAGCTTCAACACTTACAGGAGTATCTGTATTAAAATCACTTTTTTTTTCGGAATTTATACATCCGGTTATTATAATTATACCCACTGCAAGTGTGGTTATTATAATTTTATTTAATTTATATTTCATTTACTTCCCCTCAAAACAAAAGTTTTTTTAGAACTGAAGAACCTCAAGCTTAAAAGTTACTTCTCTTCCCTCTGGTACGCGATATCCATAGATCACGACTTTCCATATGCCAGATTCTGGATTTATAGTTTCCACACATAATTCTGCATCGTCTTGATTGAGGGGTTCCCAGTAAACATCATCCACATCCATAGATGATACATCTGCAAGTTGTCCGGTCTGATTGAATAGGAAGAGAGCAAAATCACTATCAGAATCGTCCCACGTTAGACTAACCGAAAGCAATGTTACATTTGATGGAACTGTCATATTTATAAGCGTATAATTTTTATTTTTTAAGGAACCATTCCAGTATTTGGTAATTGTTCCCCCCACTAACTGCGATGATATAGGATAATTATCGATTGTTTTGTCACCGGGAATTTCATAAGCAAAATCACAGATTCCATCTTTATCAACATCTCTGCATCCTTCTTTCGGTTCGTCGAAATCCCCGTAACGGTTTCCGATAGTAATATTATCTAACTTGGTGTACCATTTGTTTTTTGGATTTCTGCCCTCATCATATTCATCGCACGCATTGTATTTTTCATTATTAATTAAATAATTATTTGCTAGGGTGTTGTTAGCAGGGACAATATTGCCTTTGTAAATATATATTCCTATATAATTTTTAAAAATAAAATTGCTTATTATTCGATTTTTATTAGATAGTTCTATACTAATCCCGCAGCCGTCATTGTTTGCTATAATATTGGATGTGATGGTATTATTACTAGATTCTTTTAACAAAATGCCTGCTGGATAAGAATAAACACGATCAAACATCGAAGTTGCACTATGGTAGCTTATGGTATTATAATTAATAGCATTTGACTCTATTGTATTATTATCGGAAACTAATAGATATATTCCATCATTATAATTTGAGTGGATAGAATTACCCGATATAACATTTCCAGCTGACGTCTCCAAATATATTCCATAATTATTTAAACATATATTATTATTTATAATTGAGTTGTTGCAAGATTTAACCCTTATTCCCGCATCGTTATCTTCGTCACCTGAATTAACTATTGTTAGCCCTTCCAGCGTTATGCCATCCGAAATTAGTTCTATTGGACTCCTAAGACCTCTTGCATCTATAATTGTATTATTCCCACGAAGTATAATTGGTCTATCTATAATTAATTTTTCATAATATGTTCCATTTTGAACTTCGATAACATCACCGGGATTCGCTGCATCCAGAGCCTCCCATATATGAGTATAATTGCAGCCAATAGGACCTACCGTAATTGTCGATGCTAGGGCTGTGATAGGGCATATTAGCATCAGTAGCATCAAAATCGTTTTTAACTTCATTTTGAATACGCTCCGACAAAGAATTTCCCTAATCTACTATAAATTTTGTGGTGTGCTCGTCGTTGCACATAACCTTGCGTTTTTATCCCATCTTATATGTCATAGATAACCTTAAGTACAATAAAAGCCATATAAGACCCTATGCAAGCTGATATTGCCTCTGAAATCGAAACCCTAAAAGATGAGAGAGCTCGGATTGATGCCCGGATATTCGAACTCGAAAGCCTTCTGCTGGCTGAAGAGATCAAAGGCAAAGATACCGTGGCGGAGGTTAGGCAAGCAAAAAGCAGGGGTGGGTCTTATGTCCTCCAATATACCAAGTGTGGGAAGCCTACATGCCGATGCGCGAAGGGCGGGAAAATGCACGGACCCTACTGGTACGTATACACCAAGAGGGACGGGAAGACGACATGCAAGTACATTGGAAAGAACTTACCGAGTGAAGCTTAGCCGCCCCTATCTTATATGGACCTTGTAGTGATAGACTTGCATATCAGGCATATAAGATGGTGATGCTAGACAAGACGGCGCGAAAAAAAATAAAATGGATTAATAATAGAAAGGGTGCAATTAATGTGTATGGCAAAATTATAAAAAGATTTTTGAACGACTACAAAACGAATACTCTCCACAAAATTTTTAGAATTTTACATTCGATAGCATAAAACTGTTCTTAATTTTGAATAAGATTTGGAGTTAGACCCGCGTGAAGTCAGATAAATCGCATAGATGCTATTCAGTTAAATATTTTTTTTGAACATAAGATTTGAAATCTATTGTTATTTTTTCCCCGAGTATAAATGCTAACAATTTCTATGATAATAGATTTTTACGAAAGAAATTTTAAATTAAACCAAAATGCTTAAATACTATGAACGTAGACTATTTGATAACGGAGGTATAATAAATGAAATTATTTGATATAGTAATGAGTTTTAGGTTAAATGCGAGGTTGAGAAATACAATAGATGAAAGAAGAGAAGAGTTATCAATGTCGCCAGGAGAATATATCCGGCACTGCATCAGGTTAGAGTCAGGAGAGGTCTAAGATGCCACAAACTTTTTTAGGTAGTTTTATGGATAAGTTTGATCTAATCGATGATGTCCGGGGAGTTTATTGTTGTCCTTACTGTAGCGGTACGTTCTCTCCAAATCAACAACCTAGGGATGAAATAGAAGAGATAGACGAATGGGAATATTGCCCACACTGTGGGAAGTCTGCATTATGGGAGTAGAGATGATTTTCCAGCAATATCATATCGATCAAATCTCTTCTGGTATCAAAACACAAACCAGAAGGTCTATAAACTCGATTTATAGCGTAGGAAGATCATATAGGGTTCAACCTGGGAGAGGGAAACATGGACTCTTCAAGATTAAGATCCTAAAGGTCCATCTAGAAAAATTAGGTGATATTTCAGAAGAGGATATTCGAGCCGAAGGCCATACTACCCTAGAAGAGTTCATCAACGTTTGGAGACTGATTAACAAGAATTATAATCCTAATGAAATTGTAAAAGTTATAAAGTTTGAAAAAGAATAAATAGAAGGTTGCAGCCTTCCAAGTTAGGAGATAGGATAATATAACATATAATATATAGATATTGTTTCTACTATATAAAACTATCGGTTATATATATTTTATCTCCTCCAAAAAAGTAATGTATTTGGAGGTTAAAAAATGGATTTTAATGATAAAGAAACAATACTAAAAGGTGCGTTGGAACTTGCAAAGCATAATTACAAAATATTTCCAATATATGGACTAGATGAAAACGGTATTTGTACCTGTAAAGATCAAGATTCTTGCAGATCACCAGGAAAACACCCTGCGTTAGCTAAACAGTGGCAATCAAAAGCCACTAATAACATATCTCAAATTGAGGAAAAGTGGAAAGGTAATTATAATATCGGCTTACCCACAGGAGATATCAACGGGATTCTTGTTTTGGATATAGATGGATCTGAAGGCTTAAGATATTTTGAAGATAAAGCCGTATCTGATCCTAAAACGGTATGTCAAAAAACGGGTAAAGGATATCATTATTTTTATAAATACGACTCAAAAATTAACGGTGAGATCAAAAATAGAACCAGATTCAAACCAGATATGGATATCCGATGTATCGGTGGATATGTCGCCGTATCTCCCAGTAATCATTACTCAGGCGTACCTTATCAATGGATCACCGGTCCAGAAACACCCTTAACCGATATCCCAGGCTGGTTAATGGAGGATCTAAAAGAACATAAACGAGAGGAGAGGGTCTTAACAGATGTTGGTGTAAAAACCGACGAAAAAGGCAATACCAAAGTGCAGATACCAGAAGGTAAAAGGAACAACACCTTATTCCAAATAGCGCGAAAATCTCATAATTTGGGGCTACCTCATGAAGATGTATTCGACGAAATAAATAAATACAATCTTAAATATTGTATCCCCCCACTACATGATAACGAGATCAAGATTATAGCTTTGTCAGCCTGTGGTTATCTACCTAGAGACGATATTTTAACCGAAAACTCAGCTGAGAAGTTAGATCAAGAAGCTGATCGGATAATAAACGAGGTCTGGATCAGGGCTAATAAGATAATGAGAGAGGAAGATCCGTTAAAGTATGTCCTAGACTGTTTTAATGACCTCCATATCGAAGACCGCCATATAGCTGAGTATATTCTCCTAATGCCCGCTAATCAGATGATTAAAAACTCCTATGGTCTACATGCTGATATCTTCGGACCTACTGGTATGGGGAAATCAGATACGGTTTTTAAAACGTTCCATCTCATGCCACCAAATTGTTATGTAGTTGCGGATATGTCTAACAAAGCATTGTTTTATCATCCTATTCCTGATAAGACTATACTATATATCGACGACTATAAGCAATCTGATGAAATGGATAATATCATCAGGAAAACTACTTCAGTGTTCCATAGTCACTCAACTTATCTGACCCTGGACTCTAATAGAGAAGCTAAAGAGTTGACTTTACCTTCTGAGATATCATGGATCATCTCATCAGTTCAGGCAGCACAGGATAACCAGAACTTATCGAGGGTTGTTATCCTTAATGCTGATGACTCCACAAAAACGAATATAGCCGTTGCAGAAAAACAACTTGATAGAGTATCTAAAGGTGAAGATCAGAATGCCGTTACCGATGAGATTATTACCTGTAGGAAAATTATTGAAGATTTTAGACGGCAAAGCTATATTGTTGAGATGCCTTTTATAAAAGATAAGGATATTTTAAATTTAATAGATACAAACCAAAGGAGAAATATAAATATATTTCTTGATATAATAATGTCGATAGCCGTATGGAATTGGCGGAAAAGAGATTATGATGAAGAGACCAATATTTTAACCGCCGAAGAAGAAGATTACAGCAAAGCTCTTGAGTTGTGGAGGATCATTTCAGGTAACACCGAGACAAAGTTAACGGATGCTGAGATTAACCTTATCAAAGCTGCATGGGAATCAACCTCACCAATTGACCACGTGATATCAACAGATAACTTAAAAAAGGCACTTGGTATATCTTCCGGTCAGATATCACATTTATGTAATGGTAAACAGGGTAAAAATGGTTTAATAGATAAAGTAGTCGGCTTTGAATATGGAAAGATAACCATAAACCATGATGGCAGTGATAGGTTTACAAAAATATCAAGGCAAAAACATTATGTAGATGTCCGGTATTTAGATGGATTTATTAAGATGAAACTTAATTTGGTAGATAAAGAACCTGACCAAAACCCCATGAAAAGGGCGCATTATAGAGGTTTAGCAGATGAAGATGACATATTTGGAGATAACGAGGAGTAAAACCTTTTACGGTTTTTACCCCTCTTTACTCAGCTTTTACTAGGTATATGCGTTTCTTGTTGTTGGTTTTACCATTTTTACCGCTTTTACCCAAATGGCGGTTAAATAAAAGTTTTTTTGCACCTTTAGCTTTACGTTAAAAAATTTACCTTTCTTACAATATATATTATATAGTAAAAGTAGTAAAGACAAGGTAACAGGTAACGGTTTTTATAGGTAAAAGTAGAGTAAAAGCAAGGTAAAAGGAGTAAAAGCTTTTTTCATCATAAAGCCAGTGAGCTAAACATCATTAGCGGTCCGGTGGTTTGTCTTTAACAAATACGTGTGATACTTTTAAATTATTGACATAGTTTCTATATACTCTTATGTATTCGAAACTTCATTATATATCTAGCCTCATAAGATAGTTTAATGCCGGAAAATTTATTATATTTAATGTATTTTCTCCAAAAGAAGCTTCATCTAAATAGTTTCTAAAGTAGCTGTCAAGTTACGACCTCTAAATTCAGTTTTATAAGAATATGATTATTTAGACAGTAAAAAAGAAATCGACATCTAGCGGAGGGGTTATGCTATAATACAAGGGTCTATTTACCGATCTAGTTTCTACTAAGATAAAGAAGTAGAAACTTATATATGGTAAAGCTCCACCAGTATAAGCCATGATAACTAAACTGATTGAGGTTGAAGAGTACCATAGGCTAATCTCAGTACTTCATGGTCGAGACCGCCTAATAGTTGAACTTCTAGCCTCAACGGGCTTGAGGGTCTCTGAGTTGGTCCAGCTGAAAAGGGGCGACATAGATCTTGAGGCTCAACTTATCCGTCTTAACGCCACCAAAACTAAAACACAAACCTATAGAGAGGTCATAATCCCAGCTCCTTTAATTCCAGATCTGAAAAGGTACATGGATCAACTTGAAGGTGAGTACCTATTCCCAGGTCAAGGTAAACCCCATGTAACCAGTCAAAGAATAAGGCAGATAGTCCATGATGGGGCTGTAAAAGCTGGAATCCAAGTAGCTTATCGAGACAACACCAAAGGGAAAAGGAATCTATGGAAAGTCACGCCCCATACCCTGCGGAGCTTCCATGCAGTCCATAGTTTAGACTGTGGAATTCCCATCTCTGACCTTCAAGGCCAGTTAGGGCATCGATCCTTAACTTCGACCTCTAGGTATTTGGAGGCGGGAATTAACCACAGGCGGAAAAATTATGTCAATTTTAAACTTTGAGTTGACCTGCTTTTTAATTTTAATTCTGATTTTTCTCATAAACAACATTCGAAAAGAGGGAAAGATTAGATGGCTTTGGGAGATAGGTTTACTTTTTTTCCACCAACGTTTATATTAAATTCGAATGCTAAGATCGGGTTCTGTCAAGTTATCGGTAGGTGAATCTAGGATATTATTAACTCGATCAAGAGTAACACCAAATAACAAATAAAAGAACTAGTATTGAAATTTATAATAGCAAGCAAAAAAAGAGTTAGGCCCTTGATTTATTTGTCTTGCTTTTTATAAAGTTTATATGCTTCTTTGTATGAGAAAGACATTTTGTCCATTTTATCCTTTATGGTCTCAAGAGGTATATCATCATGCTGAATATTAATTTTAAAATTATCATCTACTTCAACCCGACGATTTCCTACTTTTATCTCTAATTCTTTATATTTTTCATCTAATTTTTTATAAGCATATTCTATATATTCACATTTCTTTTTTTGTTTTCGTACTTTTATTTCAAGAATCGTCACGATAATAGCAACTACTATTGCTGTTATTGTGATCACAATAATTGTGCTAATTATTAAAAAAGTTGCTGTAAGTGTTGTCATTGCGGGCATATTAATTAAATCTCCTATATTATATTTTTCGGCGAACTCTATTGCTCCCCCGATATTGCTTAATCTGTCTAAGACAAAATTTATCACTACCGCCAGGGAAATAACTACAACTACCGCTTTTTGTTTACAGGTTGAGGTTTCCCATTCATTAAGTATTGAGCTTAAAGCAAGTCCCATACTGTTAAATGAACCTTGTTCTATAAAATGCTTACGGGATTAGATAATGCATTAGATATTAGATTCTTTCTGATATTAAATATAGATTTATAGTATATAAACTTTACTACAATCGGTGAAATTAATTATATATGATATTGTATATTTTGTAAAATTTCACGTTCCAATCTCTGAATTCTCATCTACTTATAACTTGACATAACCTAATATCGAAACATTTAATTAGTGGTCTATTGAACTATCCTTTGGTGAACGATATGAAGCTAAAATTGCTTATGTTTATCGCTTTAGTAGTCGCACCAATGGTAGCGTTCTCAGAAACAGACTATAAAATCTACGATGGACCTGAATTCAGCGTCGAATATCCTTCAGACTTCGATGTAGAAAAAACTGAGGATACGGAAAGTTCGACTTACTCATTTTCATCTTCAGAACGTTTAGCAGTAATTGGTGTTGGTTTAGATTCATCGGGTTTACCCTCCTCCTTAGTAATAATGTTCAAAGGTAAGAGTTTCGATAATGGCAAACTTGATAATATTTCTCGACACTTCCTAGAAACTCTAGAAATCAAATTACCGGATGAAGGATACACCACCTATGATGCTCCAGGATTCAGTGCAGAAATACCTTCCGATTTTGCTGAGTCCTATAACGAAGAAAACAACCAACATAACTTCGTGCAAAACGACTTACGCATCATTACCATTAAAACAGAGTACAATGATGATTCCGGATATACCTTAATATTAGGTTTCATTCCAATAAGTACAGGATTCGGGAATGATGGAAAACTCAATAATATAACTCGACACATTATTGAGACCTTAGAGCTAAAGCCCACATCTACAGAGATCCCCTTTAAAACAGCTGAAGAAACTTCCACCAGAGAATCAAGTGAAAATGAGGCCCCATTAGGATCGCGAGAAAATCCAGCCCCCATTGGTAAATATAGCCTCACTACAGCCGATGACTGGAAAATATCAGTTGTGAGCGTGGTCCCAGACGCAACTCGTATGGTACTTGACGAGAACATGTTCAACAACCCACCAAAAGCGGGGCACCAATTCTTCCTAGCAAAAGTCAGAGCGTGCTATACTGGTGAAGGTTCAGACACCTTTTCTGGAAGCTACAGGCTACGTGCTGTTGGTGCCTCAAATGTGGCGTACAGCACATTTGAAAACAGTTGCGGCGTTATACCTGATGAACTACCAAGCTCGGAAGTGTTCACTGGTGGATGTATAGAGGGATATGTTGGCTGGGAGATTAGATCAAGTGATGCCAACTCGCTGATGATGTATGATACCCCGCTGTTTGGAAGTGGCAGTAGCCAGCATACATTTCTTTCTCTTGTGCCTTAGAAACAGGGGACCACTCTCCATTTTTAATTTTTTAATAATCAAGCTATTAATGAAAATAACGGCGTATCCGTAGATCAGCTATTATATAAATTAAATCCCATATGGTGGTTAACATCATTTTTACAAAACCAAATAATCTTCATACATCTTTCTCTTAGTCTCATTCGCGACGTGCGCATATCTCAAAGTCGTCCTAATATCCTTGTGTCTTAATATTTCTTTAATTATTCTAATATCACATCCCTTCGCGACCATTATAGTTGCTGGTGAATGCCGACTAAAAACATGAACCGCTCCAGGCTTCTTTATATTGGCTTTTTCCTTATAATATAAGAACATCCGATGAACATCACCCTTTTCCCAAAAATTACCATAGTCCGTATAGAATAGCGGGGTCCTACCTTCAATTTCTATTTTAGGTCTAATATTCAAATAGATCCTTAGAGTTTCAGCGCAATCTTCAGTTATGAAAGCTACATCATCCCGTCCTCCTTTGGTTTGTCTCAATCTCAAAGTTCTCTTTCTTAAATCTAAATCTGTATCTTCTAACCTGCATAATTCAGACGATCTGAGACAACCATAAAACAAAGTTTGCAACATGGCTAAATGTTTTATGTTGGAACATGCCGAGAATATCTTCAAAACGTCTGTCTCATCAAAGTAGTAGGGGATTCCATCATTGGTTTTGAGAACCTTGAAGGACCAAACTATACTTTGCATTTCATAAAACCTTTTTATAGCGAAGCAGGTATTATTTATGTGAGATGCTGAAAGACCTTGGTCTATCAAGAACTCTCTGAACTCATCAGCCTTAGAGGTATGAGGCTCTATTGAGTGCGCGAATTCTAGAAATTTGCCTACCCGCCCCATGTAAAGACCGATAGTCTCGTAACGAAGACCTTGGTTGGTTAGGAAACGCTTATAAGCGTTCAGAGCTATGCCGGTTTTCGGCTCGCGCAGTGGTTCAGTATGCCAGCAGGTCTTTACCTTAGTCATAAGGTCATCCTCCCATGTGATAGATGCATTCTATCATCATGAGGTTGGCATACATCATTGCAGATGGTCAACCGATAGTGATTAGCGCGGGGGTAACCAAGCCAGGTCAACGGTGATAGACTCAAGATCTATTCTCGCAGGAGTTCAAGGGTTCGAATCCCTTCCCCCGCACTTATTTACCAGTAATATTTAACTAACACGATGTCCAATCCGGCATTTCGCATTAACGGTTTGAACGCTCATTAATTTTCCTGCTATCGATTTTTTGAGAATCGATACCCTTAGATGCATTATCAAGGTCTGATTAGGCCAGCGGCATAAATACTTCGAATATAATAGATACATTTTTATAAGAACCTGAATCGTTGACACCGTTTAAACAGATTATACTAAAATTATTATTAACAATAATTGAGCATTAGGTTTGATTTTATGCACATTGAGATAAGCCAAAAATTCTCAATTATGCATAGCCTAACTGCGGAACGCCCATCCAATTATATTCTTGCTGGGCATCTTGGTTTAACCTGACAAATCTCGCTACGTCTACCTCTATCTTCCCTCCGCCGATGATAAGAAGCGTTGGGATGACCTTGCATCTGAAGCGGGAGTCCCTCTCTCGAAGTTCGTCATAGAGATTGTAGTGAACGCATTGGCCGAAGAGTCTAATCTTAAGCCTCATGCTGAACTTGTTAAACAGTTGGGCTCGTTGAAGGACGAGATCAGAATGCTTCAGGAGAGTCGGAAGACGTAGACCTCCCAGAAGGGCTTCTCCATCTCCAGGCCCTTGAGACGAAGACTAGACCTATATAGAGCCGTCCTGATCCCCAAGAGGCGCCTCCTCCCACCCCTCAGGGAGTGGATCGAAGGCTGAGATGGAGAGGGGACGGAGGAGGCAACGTTATTTCCACACAAATTGTGAACGTCAGGAGGACTCATCGCCTATCTCTCTCCCACTTCCCCAAATTTACAGCTAATCCAGGTACTCCCTCGGCCATACCAGGTCGTTTGCGTAATCCGTGAAAACTCCGTCAACCCCGACGAACGCCTTCATGATCTCGTTACCCTCCTTCTCCAAGTCGATATCTGCAAATTCGTCCGGATAGAGGATCTTGGCTATGAGCAAGACGTTCAGGAGGCTCTTGTCATGCGGGTATCCATAGGAATACACGGGAAAGATGGTGTAGACCCGGCCTTCCTGGACTGCTTTTACCGACTGGAGCTCCGGCAAATTCAGGATGAAGTCCACATCGCTACCAGCGAGGAGGATGACGTCGGGGTCCCAGGCGATGATCTGCTCCAGGGCGACATTCAGGTCATCATCCCCGCCGGGGCAGTCTTTTGCGACGTTGATCCCACCTGCCATGATGAGGGGATAGTAGGTATTGACCGTTCGAGTGAAATCTCGCCCCAGCTTGGGGTCGTATAACGTTTTTCCACCGCGCGGAGCGAAGTAGACCGTCGGCTTCTCGCTCTCCGGGATGGTATCGGTGACATCAGTCACCATCTTCACCTTGCTATCTATGAGGGCGATGAAGTCCTCGGCTTCTTGCTCTCTCGAGAGGACCGCTCCTACAGTGAGGGCATCGTTTATTAGCGATTCGTAGGTAAAATTGGGGCCTGCGACGAAGACGGGCGCACCCACGCGCTCTTCTATGTCGTCTGCCTCCAATGCGGACCAGATAGGTGGTAAGATCAGGTCGGGCCTGAGCTGTGCCATCAGTTCATAGTTTGGTGCTCCACTCGGGCCAGAGGAAGCCACCACTGGAAGGTTTTTGAGTCCGCCCGGAACGACCGTTTCCCAGCATTCTTTGCAGGCGGGCTGTTCTTCTTCGGTCGATTCGTTGATCGTCGGGCAGATGCCGCCCCAAGTTGCACTAGCCGAGTCGGTTCCTACAATAAGGTCTCCTGCACCGAGGGCGATCACCATCCGGGTGCCGTCGGGATTAGTGGTGATGATCCGTTCCACGGGCTTATATAGGGTCACCTCTCGGCCTGCCATGTCGATGATCGTCCTCGGGTAATCTTCGTTGATCTGCTCGATCTTCTCCAGCTCCTCGGAGGTGATGTCCCCATCTTCGTGTGAGCTTTGGGCTGCCTCCAGCTCTCCATCTGAAACTATTAAGTCGCCGTCCAAGTCTCCAGGAACCTCCACATCGTAGGTGAAAGCCGACACGATCGCCAGGGAAACCGTGATCGCCAAAAGGAGAATAACATGCGATCTTATGATTCTCCTTGCTATTTCGGATATTTTTTTCATATTTATACACCGTTATTTATAACTTAGTGTTATGATAATATATGAAGTAACAATTATTTATAATTATCTGAAATGAAATGTGGGAATTTGCTGGAAGTTCGGTCACTCCCTCGTCCATACCAGGTAGTTGGCATATTTGATGAATACGCCGTCAATTCCAAGGACAGCCTCAAAGATCTCGTTTCCCTCCATCCCCAGATCTACATCCTGGATCGTTGCTAACGAACCCCGGCCCCAGGAGCGGCCTCAGATCTCTCCACCGGGTCTCCAGCTCACCCGAGATGAGGATGAAGACCAAGGCCGCCGTCCCCCAGCAGGGACCCGGGAGGCCGAGGGTCGTCGACGTTGAAGGTCTGGCGGTTTCACCCCCGACTGAATGTGGGGTTGATGGGGCAAAAGAGTAATTAAGGATCAAAAGATAATGGTATATAACTCTATAATCGAACCGAAAGTCTCCTGGGGGGCAGTCGAGACGATTTTACCATGGCATCGATGACTCCACCAATAGCACCCATCCCCCTGGGGACCGGTTTCCTGCTCCGAAAGCCTCACGAGGTTTTCTTCGAAGCATCGACCTGGCTGAAGTCACAGAACCTCGGAGGCCGGATAGGCGGGCCAACACCGGAGCCATGCGGCTGAATGGTCTCCCGGGGATTTTCTCCCTTTTTACGAGACGCTGTTCCGGCAACGCATCCCCGGAGATCGGAAATCGTATGTCGGTGGGTATCCTGCAGAAGCTAAGGTGAGGTGATGAGAAATGAGGGCAAAGGAATTTGAGAAAGATCTTCGAGGTCGTTTGATCTGTCCTTTGTGCGGGGTTCGGTTCTGGATGAGCAGCCGGAAATCTGGAAGTCCGGTAGTTAAGGCCGACGCCTGGAACTGTCCCTGTTGTGGCGAGAAGTTGAGACTACCTGAGGAGGTCCTGGTGTGACCTGCGAGGGCGTGCCGCTGATGATAACCCCATCCGAGGCAGAAGAGCTCGAACGGCTTTACTGCCATTTTGACAGACTTTCAGCAGAAATGGATCTTGTTCTTAATCGCATTCGCCCATTAACGGATGCGGGTCGATCGGACCTATCTCCGATGGGGGCGAAGAGGTGATCTTCGCCCCACCTCGGTATATCAGGGCCGGCGAGACGACAGGTATAAACTGATCGAAGTCGATTATCATTTATCAAGGCTTACAAAAATATCATGAGTTATGGCGGCGTAAGTCCGAAGATGACCTACGAGGAGATCGTGGAGTGGATGGTGGTGGTTCTGCTGACGGCTTTCGTGGCGGTGATCCTCCTATGAACCTTAACCGCCAGCGACAACGTCAGATGAGGCGGAGGGGCATGGCCTTATGGCTGAGGACTCGGGGACCCTCTCCAATCCCTCGCTGAACTGCCCGATTTGTGGCGGCGAGGGCTATCTTTTGGGCCGGCTGGGTTCCAAGTTCCACTGTCGGTGTCGAGATTGCGGGATAGAATGGAGCGGCGAGGTTCCGGCTGATTATGTGCAGTTGTACTTGGAAGAGTGACTGCTACCTACATTTCCCGTCTCTCTTTATTTGACCTCGATATTTTAAGCTCTCCTGCGATCGGATAACGAGTTGCTGCGCAGAAAGCCCTAACAAGCCATCCCTTCCAAAATGGTGGTACTTATTGGAGACAATCCGATGCAATCGACCATCTTCTTTCAACTACATGGCTATAGATGGTGAGATCAACCCAACTGCGGTAGACTACCTGAGGTTGACCTGCTTTTTATTCGATAGCATGATACGATAAATGGCTATCTGTTACCCACATGGAATCGCGAAGAGCCGAGAAATTAGAATTAGAATTAGAATGCAGACCGGCTTAAACGAACCATACGTAGGAGGCAGAGGTACTAACTCGCTCTCAGCTTATCCAGCGCTCCTGCAGCCGTCTTTCGGACGGCCTCGGATTCATCCTTCGAAGCCAGATGAGTAAGGGGCTCAATTGCTCTTGGATCACCTATCTCACCGAGGGCTTGGGCTGCTCTCCATCGGACGCCGTAATGGTCATCTTTGAGGGCCTCAATTAGATGATCAACTGCATGCGGATCTCCGATCCTTCCAAGCGACTCAGCAGCCGCCTCTCTAACCCACCTGTCCTCATCCTTCGAAGCCAGATCAGTTAACTGCTCCGTTGTCCTAATATCTGATATTCTCCCGAGGGCTAGGGCTGCTTGACGTCGAACCATTACATCCTCGTCTTTGAGAGCTTCGGTCAGAGCTTCTAGCGCCCTTGAATCACCTATGCTGCCGAGAGCAGGAGCGGCTTGCCATCTTACGCTCCAGTCTTTATCTTTGAGAGCTACAGTAAGAGCTTCTACTGCTCTAGGATCGCCGATATGGCCAAGAGCTGAAGCTGCAGCCTGGCGGACCATCACGTCCTCATCCTTGAGCGCCTCGATGAGCGGATCGATCGCCCTGGGATCGCCCATATTGCCAAGAGCCGACGCGGCTACCTGCCGGACCCGTGGGGACTCGTCCTTCAAAGCTCTAATGTGGTCATTAATTATCGGCATTTTAAGCTACCTCGCCAGGAACCGATTTTCGTCTCCCTTTGACTTACCAGATATTATATGCTACTAACAACGAAAAGCGTTTCGGTGCCTCTTGGGATAGAGCCTCACGTACCCGAATATCTAGATAGGGGTAGAGGTATGAGCAAGGTGCTTGAATCTCCTAAAAATAGAAAGCAGAGAAGATTGCACTTCTGCCCAGAAGCGTGTAGGGCGCCATGCAATCTTCGAATCCTCTAAGATATCAATGGAGAGGCTATTATTAATACACGATCCATGCACGGCGAAAGTATTTTGCCGCCACTAGCTATTTAGGGACATGAATGTCACCTTGAGGACGAAAGGAGGAAGGAGTCTGCTGAGGCGATGAAAAGCATACAGAAGCTGAAAGATCTTGCATCCATCTGATGGAGGATCCATTCGGATGGAGCCTCTGTGATATTATGATCAAGGATCCGAAATCTTTATAAGATCCGAACTCCTAAAAATTAGATAAAGATTTTTCTCGATTGTTGTCCCGTAAACGGGGAGGGATAATCCTTGGACCTAAAAGAGAAAATTCTAAACGTAATAAGGGGAGAACACGTAGCAGCAATGGCCACAGTCTCCGAGGGCGAGCCAGCTGTGAGGTTCATGGGCCTATTTGGAAAAGACGACCTGACCCTGGTGGGGGCGACTATGAAGAGCTCCCGGAAGGTACAGCATATTAGAGAGAAACCTGTCGTGGCCATCTCGATATGGTCCGGCGAGAACATCTCGGACCCCTACGTCACGATCGTGAGCATGGCCAAGGTCTACGAGGACCTTGAGACGAAAAGGGGCTTCTGGAAACCGACGCTTGAGCCGTACTTTCAGACGCCGGAGAATCCGGAGTACGTGGTCTTAGAGTTCATCCCCCAGAGGATCGAGTATTACTCGGGAGCAGTGATGGAGGTCTGGGAGCGCTAGGGGGACCTATCTCTATAGAGAAGGCAGCATATACAGAAGACGGAGATCGAAGATAGTTAAGGAGGTCAAGAGGGGCAGCGGAGTGAGGTAGGGCCTCTTTAGTTGCAGAGGGGCTCGTGGCATTCTCGTCGCCCATCAGAGCCGAAGTTGTCTTGTCCTTGGATGCTCAGATCTCTCGTAGCTGGCGAAGGTGCCATAAGCGGTATCGAAGCTCCAATATTGGACCTTTAACCGGTTTGCCATCCCCACGATCATCTCCCAGTGAGCATGGGGGTCCTCTCACTGAGGTTCCAAGACCATCCCCGGTCCAGTGATCCTTCGCAGGCGGTCGCGCTGCGGGTCATGTCGGATTCCGGGGGGATCTTCTCGGTGGATATCTCCTCCTTGTGTATGCCATTTTCGAAAATTTGGGTCTTTTTGACAAATGCGATTGAGCCTGATTTGTTGCGGCACGTGCCGTGCTGGACTCCGGAGAGATTGTGGTGAAGGCAGCGATCGAGGCAGAGGCCCCGCCCGGGTTGGTGAATCTCATCTTAGGATGATAAATTCCTAATAGTAGATGGGATGACATATAAGGGGCGGAGGCTTGAGATGAGGTTGAAATTTATTCTGTTTGTGCTAGCGTTGGTGGCAACGCTGGCGTCACTGGGGTGTGGTCAGACGGCTCTCGATGGGCCAACAATTTTAGCAGAAGACATTTACTTTTTAAATAAAGGGAATATGATCCTCGGCCAGATATTGTACGATATGGGATCTGTGCCGATGGATGATGACCAGATCTTGGATGACCTGAGCTATGCCCTTAATCTCTACCTCGTTTGGAATCCTGATGAGGATATAACCACCGAGACTATTGAAGCCTACGATGAAGCAATCCGTGCAAATCCCCTGAATGCTCAGGCGTGGAATAACAAAGGGGTTGTCTTATGGAATCTTGCTAAATCTGCCGTCTGTTATGAGGATGCATCTTGCACAAGGAATTTTTACGAAGAGGCTATAGCCGCTTATGACGAAGCGATCAGGATCGATCCTGGATACGCCCTAGCCTGGCTGAACAAGGCTTTCGCCCACCGAGACCTCCGTGAAAATTTGGTCCACGAATACCCCGTTTGGTGCGAGGAAGCGGAGGAAGAGAGCGCCCTTCATGAAAGCATTTTTCTGGATACTCTCAGCGAGGCGACCCGGTTAGATCCGGAATTTCTGTTGATAGAGGAGGTACCTTGGGCGCAGATAGATGAGAGGGGACCACCGGAAGTGGCGACGGATGAGGTGAGAGAGCTGGCCCAGTGGGCGATCGGGGCCACCGCGAGCAGCGAGCGCTCGACCGGGGACTGGTCCTCAGCGCAGGCTTGCGGTGAGCCAGATACATATCCCTTCCAAGGAGATATCGGGACCGCCTGGGCCCCAGAGCTAGAGGACGGCGGGTTCGAGTGGCTTGATCTCGAGTATGAGGTGCCGGTCTTGATAAGTCGAGTTGAGATCTACGAGTCCTTAAACCCCGGCGCCATCACGGGTTTGGAGATATACAATCAGAACGGAGGGAGGCATCTGGCGTGGGATGGAACGACACAGCCCGACGCAGCATCCTCCATCACAGTTATCCAGGTCGGGGCTGCTCTTCCGTCTGACCAGATCAGGATAATCCTGGACACGGAAACGGTCTCGGGCTGGAATGAGATCGATGCGGTTGCCATCATCGGCTCTCGGACCAGCTCATCTGAGTCGCAAGAGGCGTTGGCCGAAGCCTCAGAGCTTGAAAGACACATCAAAGACCTACAAGACCCAAATAGCACTATTCGCTCCAATGCGGCAGGCTCACTCTTTGAGCTTCGCGATCCGAGGGCGGTGGTGCCTCTGATTGAGGCTCTCAACGATCCAGATCCAGAGGTCAGAGCCAACGTCGCAAGCGCTCTCGGATGGATCGGAGACGAAAGAGCGGTTGAACCGCTGATCGAGAAGCTGAACGACGAGGATGGCGTTGTGAGGGGCATTGCAGCCGTATCCCTCGGAGCTCTCGGAGATCACAGGGCTGTTGGTCCTTTAATTCAGGCCCTCGATGATGAGGATCCCATCGTCAGGATAAACGCCGCCGTCTCTCTGGGAATGTACCTAAAAGATCCCAGCTCAGTGGAGCCGCTGATCCAGGCCTTGGAGGACCCTGATGGGTTCACCAGATCGAGAGTTGCTTTCGCTCTTGGAGAGCTCGGAGACCCCAGAGCCATCGGTCCACTTACCGAGGCCCTAGATGATGAAGAGAAAGACGTCAGAGAGGAGGCTGCTCTGGCACTGCAGAAGCTCGGTGCCAGGCCCGATAATGCCGTCCCTCCAGAGGACAAGTTGGATGCTGAAGACGAGAAGATCTTCAGCAGCACGAAGGCCTCATCCACCCCTGTCACCGATGAACAGATTGGTGGGACCTCCATCGAGGCTACGAAATATGGGGACGAGGTGGACGATACAATTCTGGAGCTGGAGGATAAATCTGAGTGGGTTAGAGTATATGCTGCCCAGATTCTCGGCGATATCGGTGATCCCAGGGCCGTCGATCCACTCATCCAGGTGCTCCTCAGTGATGAGAGTTTTTTTGTCCGAGAGTATGCTGCCATTGCTCTCGGCGATATCGGTGATCCCCGAGCGGTCGATCCTCTCATCAAGGCCTTGAAGGATGAGGACTCGCTTGTCCGGTCCTACGCTTCCACGGCTCTCGGCAATATCGGTGACCCCCGAGCGGTCGATCCTCTGATCGAGGTATTTAATGACGAATACTGGTTTATCCGCGCCGATGCAGCCCGCGCTCTTGGAAATATCGGCGATACCAGAGCCGTCGATCCTCTGAATCGTCTGGCTTCGATGGACGAGGACGATCGGGTTCGAAGTGCTGCTCAAGAAGCATTGGAGAAGATCCAAGCTGAGTAGCAGGGGCGAAGCTAGAGCGATGCGACGAGCCTCCTCCCCGTATCTCATTTTTATTGCCGAAAATGGGTTTCATCAATATTGATGGAGCTGTAGTCTGCGAAATATGATCCGGAGGCGGGCTTCGTCTTCGTGTTCGTGGAGGGAAGGTGAAGCTGGCGAAGGTCTGCATGAATACTTTCGCTCCCCGAGGTTCTTCCTTTTCTACTATGCGGGGAATGTATCATCTGTAAGGCTTGAGGTGGAGGATGGAGAGTTCCTCCGACCCCAGGCCTAGCCGACGATCGGCGCCCGGGTCGGGAGAGGTCTCCAAAATATAGCCCCCTTCATTTCCCTCTCCCGGCCCCCCCCCTTCAACTGCATCTCCAAGCCCTTTGGAGCCGTCAGCTCCATGGAACCCTTGATCGAAGGTACCGGAAGGGAGATCGGCCGGGGGATGATGGCGAGGACCAAGCTCATATCCGCTTAGCGGTCCCCCTGATGGGGGCTCTGGGTGGGTGGCCACTCCGGCGCACTTTGAGGGGTGAGCCGGGTCGGAGGCATCTGATTCAAGACCTCGACTTCAGCTTAATCTCGATCTCAAGCTCGCCATTCTCCAATTCAACTTCCAGCTCGATGGGGGGCTTGCTATCGACGGAGATGGAGACGTCGCCATAGGCCACTTCTACCGCCCCCCCCGCTTCGATCTCCTGGGCAAGATCCCTCAGAAATGCTGACGCCTCGGAGTTGGTCATGGAGAACTTCTGTTTGAACTCGTCGAAACCTTTGTCAGAGCTGAATTTCATGGAGCTTTTTCCCGGCTCGCCTGATAATTTCGCCATGATGATCGTTTGATATGTTTCTGCTCCACCCATTAAAGAGTTTTGGGCATGGTCCCACTATTGGCGTTTGGGCGGAGCGGATCGATTCTCAAACCCCCTCTGAGGATGGGTGAAGCTGTCGTATCGACCTCTCCCCTCGAAACTGGGATAGCCGGGTAGCCGGTCTCAGCCCGTCGAAAGAAGTGCTGAAATGCCAAGTCAATCCGCCGCTGACATATCAACGGCCATGACGGGAACGGGCCTCAATGTGTCCTCGGATCACCTCGCTTGGCCTTCCCCGATATCCCGGCTCGATCACCGTCCCCGGATATACGGACGAATTGATCCCGGTCTTGACGTCGTCGCCTACGATGGCACCCAGTTTCCGTCGGCCGCTATCGACCTTCTCTCCTTTGATGAAGGACTTGATGTTGGCGTCGTCGTGGCGGAGGTTCGCCACGATCGTCCCGGCGCCGAAGTTGCATTTGGACCCTATGACGCTATCTCCGACGTAGCTGAGGTGGGCGACGTTGGTATTGTCCATGATAGCAGAATTTTTGATCTCGACGGCATTTCCGATCCGGACGCGGTCACCGATGCAGGTGTGAGCCCGAATGAAACAGTTCGGTCCGATATCGCAGTCTTTTCCTATCACCACCGGACCGACGATGTAGGATCCGGATCTGACCCTCGACCCCTCGCCTATGATAACGTTTCCGGATAGAGTGGCCCCCGGCTCCACATTCCCCTCGATCCTCCGATCGATCTCCGAGAGGAGGATCTTGTTCGCCTCGAGGACGTCCCAGGGCCTTCCCACCTCGATCCAGTCCTCGATCTCGACGACGCGAACCTCCTCGCCTCGGGATACGAGGACGTTTATCCCGTCGGTCAGCTCGACCTCCCCCCTGACGGACTTATTGACGCCCCTCAGCGCCTCGAATATCGTCTTGCGAAATAGATAGATACCGGCGTTGGCCAAGTCCGACGGCGGGGATCGACTCTTCTCGACGACTGACCTGAGACGATCGCCATCGACCTCGAAGACGCCATACCTCGAGGGGTCCGCCACCCTCTTGGCGGCGACGGCATCGCCTTTAATCTCCAGGAACCTCTTCAAAGATGGCAGATCTGCCAGAACGTCGCCGTTCAGGACCAGGAACCGATCTGTGGCCATATCTTCGGCCATCATCAAGGCGTGGCCCGTCCCCAGCTGCTCACTCTGGACGACGTATTCTATATCTGCACCGAACTCGTTCCCATCGCCGAAGTGGTCGATGATGACTTCAGATCGGTAGCCTACAACGAAGACGAATCGGATGACACCTGCCTCCATCGCCCTGTCGACCACATGGTCCAGAAACGGTCTGCCCCCGATCGGGACCATCACCTTGGGCCGGGAGAGGGTGAGCGGCCTCATCCTGCTCCCCTCGCCCGCCGCTAGAACTATCGCTTGCATCCGAATATTCTCCCTATTATCATATCAATCTGAACCGTTCGGCCAGGGACTCTCCAGCCAAGCCAGCCGAGGATACGTCAACCCAAAGGTGGAGATCTCTATAAGGTTCCGTGAAGTTGCCGCCCCGGTAAAGGAGAAACTCCAGCTTCTGGTCGTCGCCAGGATCGGTCAATTTGTAGCTTATCGGCCGCTCCCATGTCTCGTTATGGTCTAACGTCGCCTCCAGCTCCATCATCGTCGTGTTGTTGATGAGAAGGACGATTGAGTAATTCACGAGCTGGTATTCGTGGTTGACTATCCCCACTATCACGGTGCTGTTCTCGCCGGAGGCCACCGATGTAGGATAATCGTAAGCCATCCCCCCGGGCCCCAATATGTAGAACTCGGTGAACTTCTCGCCCTCTTTGGGGGTGACGATCACGTAGACCAGGGCCGATATCGAGCTTATTATGGCTATCACCAGTACGATGGTCAGAATTTTGTCGACCCTGCTCGTCTGGTCCGTCGTCATCTCCTCTTTGAGAGAGTCGAGGGTTTTCTGGAAGGGGACTGAAAATCTATCATCTGCCGGAAGCATCGCCCTCCTCAGGTGGGCTGCGGCCAGAAGGGCGATGGTGAAGACCGATAGGGATACGACCACTGGGACTAGCCTGATCCCCCATGGCGTATAGTTCAGCCCAAGTCCGATCAGGGGGACGACGGCGATGCTCAGACCGAAGCTCAAAGCAGCCCGTTCGATCCCGTCCAGGTCGTCGTCCCGGGGGAAGAGGGCTGCGATCAGGGCGTACCCCGGCAGAAAGAGGACCATGACGAGGCCGACGGGGACTCGGAGCGGCAGATCCGATAGGTGAGGCACCAGGGTCAATAGAAGGGTCAGAACGACGAGGATTGCAGCTGCCGACAGATCTGCGGGCACCCGAATCAGATCGCTGCTTTTTTTAAGTCCATCCAGCTCTTCCACCCCATCTTTATAGGTTATCCACCGCTGAGATAAAGATAAGTACTCTCGATAATCTATCCCAGCTTCATGGGTTTCGCGAAAATGATGCTTATATGCCTTTCCCTAGTTGTGGCAGGGGTTGGCCAAGCCCAAACCTTCGAATCAACGCATCATACAAGCCACCCCGCTGACGGAAACTGGGTAGAGCTCCAGGGAGATGCGGACGTGATGATCCCGGCCGTCAACCTCGCCAGGATCGACGCCTGCTGGACCTACCCCTACTCCATCCATCCCGTCTATATCGAGAACCAGACGATCCGCGGCACCTTCTTCGGCGATCCGTCGCAGGCAGACGGCTGGATCAGAATAATTCCTGCCATCCTCCATTATTCGAGCTTCATGTCGGCGGTCGGAGCCCTCGACGGCACCTTTAACATAACGGATTCGGACGGGGTGGTCGGAGCTTTCTCCTCCAACGCCACCGGTGACGCTTCCTTTTCCATCCCTGGAATGGCGGCTGGGCTGTACGCTCTGTACATCGTTGATGAAACGTCGTCGACCGTTCTCGCAGCCTCTCCTCTTCTCGTGACGGAGAAGGTGATGGAGGTCGCAGCTCCTTCAGAGATCTCTGCTGGCGACCTCTTGCCCGTGAAAGTCCAGGTTGCGAACTGGTCGGAAGGCCGGCCCCTCGTCTTCGGGGCGATCATGCTATCTGACCGAGATTATAGAGGTCTGGACCTGAACATAACCGGCGATGGAACTATAAGCGGGACCCAGATCGCCGTCGCCTGGAAAGATGATGAGTTCGAGATCCAGGGCGATTTTCATCCGGAGTGGGAACTATTCGCGGAGCTATTGATGATATTCCCCGAGAATAGCGCAGCAGCGGTGCAGGATTCTCCCGATGGCGAGGTCGACCTCAACCTGATCACCGAGGAGAGCTGGGTCCCGGGGCCTTACGTTCTTACATGCTGCTCCATCTCTGAAGGGACGGTGGTGGGGATCAACCAGACGGCGGTACTGATATTATGAGTTTGAGGTTCTCAGTCCTTGTTCTGATATTCGTGGTGATGCCGACGGTGGCGGCCTTTGACGTCTCGCCCGCCAACCCAAGTCCCGGAGATGAGCTGACCATCACGGGCACCGCCGCCCCCGGCGAAGAGGTGAGGCTCCGGTCAAGCTTCGAGATGACCATCCCCGTCGAGGGCGGCAGGTACGAGTACGTCGTCGAGGGGGTGGAAGTACCCCAAAAGCCGAACCGGCTTTCGGTCGTCGCGACGAACGTCGATACCCTCACCGCAGGGGTCAAGATGGGGATATGGATCACGATGCCCGTGACGACGAGCGGTGGCACCGCGTCGGTATCCAAATCTGACGTTCCGCCGGGGAGGTACACCCTCAAGATATATGGTGACGCGGTCCCTGGCGCCCCCACCGTCTCGATCAAGGTCGATGCCGAGACCGCCGCCGTAGCCGACTCGGCCGGCGAGTACGAGCTGGCCATGGACACCTCCGGGGTTCCTGCCGGGGAGTACAGGATCCGGGCTGCAGGCGAGGAGAGGGTGATTACCATAGGTGGGACAACGGCCGAACCGAGCCCATCGGATCCAGCGGGCGCCAGCGGCCGCCTAACTTCATCAATGACGAGAGATAAAAGCACCTCGACGGATGGAATCGGCGAAGAGGAAGCTCGAGCCCCTGAAATCCCCGATCCATACTATCGGCAGTTCAAGAAGGCCGACGTCGACAACGTCGATGATATCGTAAGGTACATCGGCACCTCCAGGAATAGGGCGGCGGGCCTGGACGTCTTCGAGAAGGCAGCCTTCTACGAGCATTATCTTACAGGCGTTGGCTTCAACGTCTCCTTTGCCTACACCGAGGAGTTCGGCCGGACCGGAGCCGATCACCTCTGGCTTTTGGTGACGACCAAGAAGGGCGAGGTGATCGAGGTCGACCCCTCTTATGCGAACGTCGGATCTCCGTCCCTCCTTCCCCTGGGGCCGGAGTACGCCCACTACGATCAGAGGTTCGAGGACATCTACGAGGCTAGTGACGGCCTGGGCATCGAGAGGCTCGCCTGGTGGACTGACGAGACCGCCTGGGGCTCCCCAGCGCCATCGAACGCCGTTGAAGAGGTGGTCTCGGTCGCTGCCGGGTCCGAAGGAGAGACTCCCAAGGAAGATAAGGGCTTGATCTCTTGGATTCGCAACCTTCTTTTAGGTTGAACCCCAGATGGTACGGCCTTCAGACGATGGTGTGATGGAACTGAACGAAATCGAGGTCGTCTCGGGGAGAAGAGCCCGGGAACCGCTGCCTTCCGACCTGGTCGCAGTGATGGCCATGCTGGCTCTAGCACTGGCATTCATCCTGGTGATGCCCCTGGCCGACCTCCCCCTCCGCGCCCCCATCGGCCTAGTCCTCGTCCTGGTCCTCCCCGGATACTCCCTCGTCTCTGCTCTATTTCCCCGCGGAGACGGCTTGAACAGAACCTTCCGGGCGCTTCTCAGCATCGTCTCCAGCCTGATCTTGGCCCTAATCGTAGGCCTCGTCCTCAACTTCTCTCCCTGGGGCCTGAAGCTAGGCCCCATCGTGGCGTCCCTCGCCATCACCACCATCTCCTTCGTCTTCCTCGCCCATCTCAGGCGCCTCCAGCTCCCCGCCGAGGATCGGTTCGGCACCGGGTTTGATTGGGACTACAGATCCTTCTTCACATACAGAGACCCGATCCTTCCCGCCTCGATGATAGTGGTCGCTGAAATGTTGATATTCCGGGGCCACCTCGAGGCGGGGATGGTCGTCCATGGCACAAACCTCCTAGCCCTGGTTTTATCCTCAGCCTACGTCGCTGACAGAACCCACCAAGCTCTGATGCTCCTGCCTCTCTTCAGGCTCCTCAACGCCGCAATCCCCATCTTCTTTCAGCTGACCCTCTACTCCTACGCCCTCGTCTATGCGCCGATGTTCATCCCCATCTACCTGATCTTGAAAAACAGCAGTTTTAGCCGCGACGAGATCGGCATAACGTTCCGAAACTTCTGGAAGTACTTGCCCCTGGCGGTGGCCGTCGGCCTCCTGCTGGGCTTTGGCGAGTACAAGGTGATCAGCCCGGAGATGCTCCTCCCCGAAATAAACGTGAAGACCGTCATACAGCTCTCTTTGATCATGATATTTTTTGTGGGGGTGGTCGAGGAGTTCATATTCAGGTCCGTCCTCCAGACGGCCCTCGTCGACTGGGCCGGATCGGCGAAGGGCCTCGTGGCCGCAAGCCTCCTCTTCGGCTTCATGCACAGCGGTTACGGCCTCTACACCGAGATCGCCTACGTCTCGGCGGCGGGCTTGGTATTTGGCATATTCTTCATGAAGACCAAGAGCCTTCCTCTGGTATCATTTCTCCACGGAGTGACCAACATCTCCCTCTTCCTGATAGTGCCGTCCCTATTGAAGTAGGGCGAAAAATGGCAACATAATTATTAAAAATGAAAAAAGAGAGGGACATTCAGAGAATCTCTGCGACCTTGTACAGCACCACAGCGCAGAAAGCCAAGACCAGCGGCAAGATCGTCAGGTTGAAGGACAACTTCAGCCGCTCGTTCCAGAGCTTCGATGCGGATAGTATCTCAGACATGCTGAGAAGGACTATCAGGCATATCACCGATGCTACGCTGATCTCCGCTAGCCCGACGGTGCTGAACATGGTTATCGTTGAAGACATCGTTGAAGACATCGTTGAAGACATCGTTGAAGACATCGTTGAAGACATCATCGATGACAGCATGGTATCTCTGCACTCCTGATCGGGTTACACCCTCTCATTATTTGATATAGCTCTTGGTTGAAAGGCAAAGTATTAATACTTTTTGAAGCAACGACTTATGTAGGTCCAGGAGGGATTTCGAATTGGCATTAGCTCGAGAATTAGCCACAGTATTTATCCTCACCATATTCGCGGCTGCGCCTGTCTGGGCCGCGGATAACCCCGAGGGTTATTACATAAAAAACGAGCAGAAGCTGGAGCAGGACGTGGCGGGAGAGGGCTTCGTGATGGTCTACCAGAAGGTGAACACCGAGTCCCTGCAGCTCAAAAATTACCTGCACGGCAGCGGGACCATGGACGCCGCGTTCCTGATCAGCTCAAACCAGAGCAGCTCAGGAGGAACGTGCACTCAGGACCAGAATACGCTCGCTTACATAAAAACTGGGAAGGATAGTGACGCATATGCTGGAAATGTATCGTTCCTGGAGCAGAACGAGATGGTCTACTCCCCCGTGGCGATGGCTTACGGGACGGGATATTACGCTGAAAACCCCATAGTCTACAACTCCAAGCTGAAGGAGAGGACCGAGGCCAAGAACTACAATACTGCAGCTTGTGGCGATGGTCAGGGGGTTTCGATGCTCCACCAGATCGAGTACGCCTCTGCTTTCGTGAAGGATATAGGCGTAGAGCTCAAGAACCAAGAGAAGTGGCCACAAAAAGGTTACAGCTCCACGCCCATAAATGGATTCAGCAGCACCAAGATGAAGATCGAGGAAGATGTTACTGAGGGGTCGGTCCACATCGGCCAGCTGATGACCAAAGCAGGCGTCGACTGCAAATCAGGCGATGCGTGGAAGAGCCCCCTCATCGAGATCGATGAGAACTACATCGGGACCTTCAAGATCACCAAGAACATGGAGATCTGCACCAGCTGCAAGGGATCAAAGCCGAGGGCTGACTGGCTCACCTGCTGCATAGGCGGCTATGGCACCATGGAGGATTACGACAGGCTCTGGGGGGAGGAGGAGATCTTCGACTGCACCTGTCGCGATAAGGCGTGGGGAGAAGCCTGGAACGACACCTCCAAGGCCCAGTACTGCCCCGAATGCTGATGATAAAAATTGCGTTGGTATTTGAGTGGGCGCTTGTAGCCGTAAGGCCAAGCGCCACTCCCTCCAATTAAACTTCGGGGTCGCGGATGCAGGCAATTCAAATAGATATATAGATCCGATACTATGTAATTGATTTGGCGGATCTCAACTCTTCAATGGTCCTCAGGCACGACCAACCTTGAATGGCCGAATCGTCATTTGAGCTCTGTCGATGACGGCTCGAACCAAGCCTGACCATCTTGCGCCGTTCCTACCAAAAGTTAAAATATATCGGCATCAAACCAAAACTCAAGATGCATCAGATGTTTTAGGGGGAATGAAGCTGAAATCTTACGTTTTGCTGGGATTCTGCGCCCTGGTCTTGGGCGGATTCTTGCTATCGCCCATATCAACCGCGGAGGAGGTGGAGACCGACTATCTTCACTGGAAAGGGACGAAGCTCTATTCTGAGCGGAACTACGAGGAAGCCCTCGGGTATTTTGAGAGGGCTGTAGCCCAGGACTCCAACTATACAAACTCTTGGCTCTACATGGGCCATACGCAGAAAGCGCTCAAAAATTACACCGAGGCCATCGAGTCCTACGAGAGGGCTCTCATCCTCGATCCCAACAGCTCTGGGGCGTGGGACGGCAAGGCGGGAGCTTACGCGGCGATGAACGACTACGAGAACGCCACCCTCGCCGAGACGGAGGCGGCGAGGCTGAGCCCGAGCAGCAAGGGGTACTGGTACAACCTAGGCAATTTCCAGCAGCGATCGGGAAAGTTCAGCGAGTCGTTGAATTCCTTTGACAATGCTACCGCCTTGGATCCGAGCTACAAAGAAGCGATATACAGGAAAGGCGTCTCCGTCATCGCCACCGGCGATCCAGCAGGCTCGATAAAGTACTTCGACGCCGTGATCAAGATCGATCCAGGATATTATTTGGCCTACAACGCCAAGGGACTAGCTCTGGAGGCCTCCGGCCAATATGATTCAGCTCTCGAAAACTACGATAAGGCTCTCGAGCTCAATCCGAGCTACTCCCAGGCCAGGAACAATCGGGTTCACGCCCTCATGAGGCTGAAGGATTACCGGGGCGCCATGGAATCGTTCTTGACGCTGTAGAACGGGGAAGGCAGAGGGGTAGAGGGATCTCCTCCGCCCCCCCACCTTCAGTCTTCCATCGACAGGCCGCCTATTTTGAGCTCATCGAGGGTGAAGGTGCCGTTCACCGCTCTCGCGTCCACCGAATAGTTCCCCGATGGAAATCCAGTGGTGTTGATCCCTAGGCTGAACCTGCCGTCGATGATAAGCTTCTTTTCCATCGTCATGGTGAGGTTCACCTGGGTCGCGCCCTCTGCCGCGTCGCCGAAGATCTTGACGTGGTAGCTGCCGGGGGATATCAGGTCGGTCTCCGCCTTTGCCACGCCATCCTCGGTCGCCTCGACCAAGGTGGTGACCCAGGTCCTGATCCGTTCCCCCTGGGGCTTTTTGAGGCCGATGTTGAGGTTTCTCGCGCCCTCGGCGGTGACGGTGAAGTTATTCGGCTTGTTCGGCATGAAGACCCCGGGAAGGTCGAAGGCGTATCCGGTCTTCGAGCCCTTAACGGTCATAGGCGAGGCTATTGGAGGGATGCTGATTCCGACGATATCGTAGCTGTACCTTCCAGAGTGGACGGGCGTCGTAGACTCGACGGTGAACGTCACCAGAATCTCGCCACGGCCCGTCCCCGAAATCGTCTTCACCGAGGGCGAGGGGTATGTGAACTCCGACGATTCGTAATGCGAAGTCCTGTAGGCCGTCGTCGCATAATCGCATATCTTCTGGCCTGATGGGGACGAGCCCGAGGATAGGACTACCTTCTTTAGGATGTAGGGGCCATCCTTGCCGCTCTTCTCGATCGTCCCGCCGTCGAACTCCAGGAGCATGGAATGGCGTCCAGGGTCGAACATTCCATGGTCTATCGACCAGACGACCTCTTCGTCATGGAGGGTGTATAAAAAACCCATCAGACTGTACTCGCCGGAGGTCAGCACCTCTACCTCCGCTTCGACTATCAGAACGTCGTAGAGGCCGTCGCCGTCTATGTCGATGCTTCGATCGGAGTAGTTGCCGGCGAGTTTCGCTTCGCCGGCGATCTCATGGCAGTAAGCCAGTGGAACGAGGAGGATCGAAACGGCGAGGAGGGCAAGAACGGTGGAGACTGTTTTTGATATCTCTTCTTTAGACATTATGTTCACCAGAAAGGGCGCGGCGGACCAAAGGACTCCTCCCTTGAGTACCGTTGTCGCGAGGCATGGGCTAGTTTTTGCTGCAGTGCCGCCCTACCATCAGGTTGGGCGGCATTGAGGGGGGTCGGAGATCCAGAGGAACTTCAATTTCATTGACGGGCCGGGGCCAGCTTCAGACGACGATCTCCGACTGGCCAGTGTTGGGACAGGTACTCTCAGATGGCGGTCTTGGCATCCCCGGCTGGGTCGCCACCGTCATGCTGATGATGTCATCTCTGTTGGCTATATCCCCACCGGCTCTGACCAACGCTGTTATCTTGTTATCGGAGCTCTCAGTGTAATCTATCATCGTATACGTCTTTGTGCCGTCGGTGTTGTACTGGATGGTGGTGGACCTCCAGACTGAGCCATCCTCGGTGGTCGTCATGATGGTTTGAGCAACTGCGTTGCCGTTCTCGTCATATTCCGTCGTCAGGGTGATCCCAGTATTCTGGTCTGACAACTCTGATTTTACAAGCTGTCCATCCGTCGTGTAGATCATCTTCAGGATCTTGCCGGTCACTGGGTCCTGGTACTCGACTACGTTATATTCTATCCCGTCTATTGTCTGGACGCCCTCGGCAGGCTCGATCGTTCCCATCATCGTCTCCATCTCGATCTGGAGATCTGGAAGCAAACCCTCAGCTTCTACTGCCATATTTATTGCGTCTTCTGCAGTCAAGGCCAAGGCTGGAGCAGCCCAAGCGAGCATCGCAAAAGATACGAATGCGACCTTCAACTGTCTCATCATTCTGTTACCTCCCTAAATCAAATTTCATTTACGCGAATTATATCCTCGCCTCTGATATAAGTAAATATCCCCAAAAGTGCAAACCAAAAACTGTTCGGATGTCGGGAGCAGAGCGGGTCCCTCCTGCTCCTCATCTGATGGAGGGTCGGGGAGGGCCTTTTGCAGAGTTTCCGCCCATCTTTCGGTCGGACGGTGGCGGAAGGCCGAAGAATGGAGGCGGATGAGGGTTTTTTTTCGGGTCGGGGGAGTTTGGGCGTCATCGCCCTCCGGGCCGCCGCAGTTTCAGCTCCAGGCCCTCGAGATTCTTTCTCCGATCCTCCTAGCTTTCGCAGCGGCTATCGTAGACCGTTGGATGGCGAAGTACGAGAGGTAGGCGAGGCCGAGGAGCTCGGGGATGAGGATGCCTGGGTTCTCCAGGCCTCTCATCAGCATCTCGAGGTAGCCGAGGACGGTCATATGGGTTTTGACGGGGAAGTCGCCGAGGAGGGGCCAGAGGAAGATGACGGGAGTCGTCCAGATGGTGTCGAGGGCCTGGTGGGCTAGGACGCCGAAGGCGAGGGAGCCGAGGGGCCGGCTCTTCAGGATTGCGGCGATGGCGACGAGGACGAGGAGGAAGAGGAGGGTATGGGCGAAGATCCGGCCCGACCCCATGCTCCCGTAGATGAGGTAGCCGAGGGGTTTGTCGATGAGGTCGGGGAGGATCGACCCCAGGAGGACGAAGGCGAGGTCGGGGCGGAGGCCGAATTTACGGGCAAAGCTTGCCGCGGCGAGGGTGAGCCCCAGGTGGGCGAAGAGGAGCATCGGTATGAATGAGTCTGGGGGTGTAGTTAACTTTTGCTGTTATATACGCAGTTGGCCGAGATGGGGGGGGGTGGGAGGCGAAAAGACTGAAATACAAATGAGTTTAACCTGCGGGAGCGGAGAGGACGGAGCGGGAAGTCCCCATCCTTTAGGGTGGGGATGAAAGCGGAATCCTCCCCTTCATTTCGGCCTACCAATAACTATTTAAGGGAATAATGGGATATACACATTCTGGTAAATCCGATGAAATACAAGCTCAACCGATCTGCACATTCTGTGTACTCACTTCACTATCACTTGGTGGTAGTCATCAAGTACCGAAGGAAAGCACTCTATGACGAAGCGATTCGTGAGAGACTAAAGCAGATCATTTGGAGTTTGTCGGACGAACTTGGAATAGAAATACTCGCACAGGAACCTGCTGAAGATCACCATCATATATTGTTCACAGCGACGCCCACAACCAACTTATCTAACGTCGTGAACGTCATCAAGGGCGTCACATCCCGACGGCTTCGACAAGAATTCCCTCAAACCAAGGAATTTCTTTGGGGCGACTCCTTTTGGTCGAACTCCTACTTCATAGCTAGCACCGGACAGGTGGGCCTCGATGTTCTGATGAGCTATGTAGAATCTCAGATGAAGAGGGAGAAATGATTATCAGCTACCGGTATCCTATATTTCCCAGTAGGGAAGTAGAGCAGAAGTTGGTCGAGGCTCTGGATACCTGTAGATGGCTCTACAACCGTCTCCTGGAGGAGATAAATAAGGCAAGGGAAAGCGGTAAGACGCTCAGAACGTATGATACCCAAAACCTCATTCCTCTCCTGAAGACCGAGAATCCCAACCTCAACAAGGTCTATTCAAAGGTCCTCCAGATGGTTAACTATACCCTCTGGTCCAACATCAAGGGCCTCTCTGCTCTGAAGAAGAATGGTAGAAAGGTAGGGCATCTTAGATTCAAGGGTAAAGGGTGGTACAATACTCTGAACTATAATCAGTCGGGGTTCAAGCTCGATCAGGACCATAGTATACTGAAGCTCTCCAAGATTGGAGAGATAAAGATCAAGCTCCATCGGAAGGTTGAAGGCAATATCAAGGCGGCCCTCATCAAGCGTGCAGGCGATAGATGGTTTGCTTTGATTCAGGCAGAGCAAGAACCAAAGCAATTATCTGAAACAGGTAACGTTGTAGGTCTGGATGTTGGTTTGACATCCTTTGTCGTGGATAGCGATGGAAATTCGGTGGAGAATCCGAGGTTCGCAGAGAAGGCTGCTACAAAGGTCAAGAATATCCAGAGAAAGCTTTCCAGAGCTCAAAAAGGCTCCAATAACCGCCGAAAACTCGTGGATAAGCTGGACAAGGCCCATGAACGGATCAATAACCAGAGGTCCGATTTCCTCCATAAGCTCTCCAGGATGTATGTCAACAGATATGATATCATCTGTGCTGAGGATCTGGATGTCATGGGCTTGAAGGAAAAGGGCAACAATAAAGTCATTCATAGAAACATCCACGATGCCTCCTGGTCAAGGTTCATGTCCATGCTTTCGTACAAGGCTCAAAGTGCTGGTCGAAAGCTGATAGTGGTAGACTCACGCAACACTTCGCAGAGGTGTTCCTTCTGCGGTAGCATTGTGAGAAAGGAACTGTCAGATAGAGTCCACGAATGCCCATATTGTGGTTTCTCATCCAACCGCGACTACAATGCAGCAGTAAACATTCTCTCCACAGGGATGGAACAGCCCGTAGCGCCCATAGAGTCAAAACCTCTACATCACGTTTCTGTGAAGCAAGTCTTGGCGATGAAGTGGGAAGCCCTACCCTTTAGGGTAGGGTAGTTCACAGTTCTTTCAGGATGAGAAAGATCGAGATCGATATTAGAGGGCCGAAGGTGGTGGGTGTGGGCTCCAGGCCCTTTCTCTTTTTGAACGCCATTAACCTCGGCATTGGAAGGTTTTTCGCCTCCAACGCGACCGACGGTGTAGTCGTCCGCGTCGATGGTGATGATGCCGATATCGATCGATACGTCGAGCTTGTCAGATCCGCCTTTCCGGACCACGCCGAGGTCGATGGGATTGAGGTGGCGGACTACGAAGGGAAGGTGATGGAGGCTTCGTTGTTCCTGCAGCTCCTTCAGCTTGAGATGATAGAAATATGCACTTCAGCTCTTCTGAGAAGAAGGGAGCAAGAACCCTCGTCTCCCTGATCTTTGGTTGGCAATAGCCCGTCATCCAGGCATCCAGCGATTCTCACTGCCGACAGGACGGTTTTACGCAAGAGAAGGTCGGTGGCCAGAGGCTCGCGAAGGACTCAGAGATCCCCTTCCCAATCGAAACCCGCCTCTCGGAGGACCTCCTCCAGAGTCCCCATCGCCTCGCACTCCTCTACAAAGGCTTGCGCCGCCTCTTCCAGGGACCGTTTTGCCTCTTCGAGACTCTCCCCAAAGCTGGAGACGTCAAGCTCCGGGGCGAGACCTACAAAAAGATCGTCTTCGCGGAAGAACTCCGCGCGCAATACTATTCGTCGGGCCATTCAATCATATCCGTCCTGTTCTTTAAGATAAGCGCGTTTTGGAAGGAGGGGGGGAAGCGGCCTTGCGAGCCGATAGCGTGCTGGCGGGGCCGGGGGTTCGCAGGCAATGCGCCGCCCTCCCTTGCGGTCGGGCGGTTTTGCGGGGATCGTGGCCTGGCCAGACAGGATGTAGGGCGCAAAACGACCGCACCGCCCAAGGGGGGCGCGCACCCGTCTTCAGGTGAGATCCCGGCTCCCGTTCTTGGCTGCCATATCCCGGGCTGCCCTCCCTGCCACCTCGTAAGCCTTGGGGAGATACGATGCGAGGTTGGCGCCGTCGATGGAAATGGGCGCGTCGCCGAGCCGTTTGAGGACGGCTCCCGGGACCTCTGGTGGTCGAGGGCGGGGAGCCACCAGATCCAGATCGTCGCCGGACTCCCAGAACTGGTCGAGCCGTTCTTCGAGGGGCCCCCTATCCAGATCTGGGGGGACGGTCTCGACGGCTTCGACTTGGTCCTGTGGCATGGTCGATGCGCGGCTCTCTCGGAGGGCTTCGATGATCTCGTCTTTCGTCCTACCCCGGAGCTTGAATAAAAGAAACGGGTCCTCGTCGAACTTCTCCGCCATGATGTAATAGACCGCAGCGATGTGTTTGCAGGGGTCTGCCCAGTCCGGGCAGGAGCAATTGGTCTTGATATCCTTTTTACCTGGAAATAGCGAGCATCCCGCATCGACGAAGGCCTCCTCAATATCCTTCGGCATCTCTCCGGAGAGGAGTTTTGCCGCGAAGACCGCCTTCGAGGCCATGGCTTCGATCGCCTTCTTCCAGTCGTCGTCGGAGATCTGCGTCAGCCGGATCTCGAGATCGTAAGGTTTCGACCGGGCTCCCTGAACTTTGGATCTGACGACTCCTTTCCTGACGTCGATGGATATGACCTGGCCTTTTCGGGCGTAGGAGCGGCCCCGGCCGAGCCTCGCCCCCATCTTGAAGGATTCGAGGAGGGCGACCCACCTTTTCGACCACCACTTCTCCCCGATGGCGCCCCGTCTGCTCTTCGCCTTGATGCCGTCTTCGACCTCTTTCGGACTTCTTGGCTCATAATATCCCCAGTAGCCGGGCATCATCGATCATCTCCCTCGATGGCATCCCGGCTCAGGGCCAGGACCTCTCGGAGGTCTTCTGTAGAGAGCTCCGTCAGCCACGCCTCGCCGGCGCCGACCACCGCCTCCGCGAGCTCCTTCTTCTCTTCGATCATCTTATCGATCCGGTCCTCCAGGGTGCCCAAACAGACGAACTTGTGGACGAAGACGTTCTTCCGCTGGCCGATCCGGAAGGCTCGGTCGGTGGCCTGGTTCTCCACCGCCGGGTTCCACCACCGGTCGAAGTGGAATACGCGGTTTGCCGCCGTAAGGTTCAGGCCGAAGCCTCCTGCCTTGAGGGAGAGGACGAAGAGGGGCGGTCCTCCTTCTTCGGACTGGAACCGCTCGATCATCGCATCTCGCCCTCCCTTAGGCGTCCCGCCGTGGAGGAAGAGGACCTCGCAGCCGAGCTTCTCCTGGAGGTGGTGCCTCAGCATGGCGCCCATCCCCGCGAACTGGGTGAATATAAGAGCCTTGTCTCCTTCCGACAAAACCTCGTCCAGCATCTCCTCGAGGCGGGTCAGCTTCCCGGATCGGCCCTCGAGAGGGCTCCCGTCCTGGAGGAAGAGGGCGGGGTGGTTACAGATCTGTTTGAGCTTGGTGAGGGCTGCGAGGATCTGACCTCTCCGGTCGATCCCCGCCGAGGACTCGATCTTTGCCAGCATGTCCTCGACGACGGCGCCGTAGAGGGTCGCCTGTTCTGGGGTGAGGTGGTAGTAGACCTTCGACTCGACCTTCTCGGGCAGGTCCTTGATGATGGCCGGATCTGTCTTGAGCCGCCGGAGGATGAAGGGTTGGGTCATCCGCCGGAGGCGTTCGGCTCGGTCGAGGTCCCGGTACCTCTCGATCGGGAGGGCAAAGGTCTCGTGGAACTTCTTGGCGGGGCCCAGGTAGCCGGGGTTTAAAAAGTCCATGATCGACCAGAGCTCTGAGAGGCGGTTTTCGACCGGGGTGCCGGTGAGGGCGATCCGCTGGGCGGCCTTGAGCCTCTTCGCCGTCTTCGTCTGTTTGGCTTGGGGGTTTTTGATGTTCTGGGCCTCGTCGAGGACGAGGTTCTCCCAGGATACGGCCGATAGGGCTTCTTCGTCCCGGTGAGCTGTGGCGTAGGTGGTGATGACGAGGTCGTGGCGTTTCGCTTCTTCGCCAACGTTCTTCTCCGATAGCCGGTCGGCGCCGTGGTGGACCATGACCTGGAGGGATGGCGCGAACCGATCCAGTTCCCGTTGCCAGTTTCCCACCACCGACATGGGACAGATCAAGAGGGAAGGTCTCCTGGTTCCCAAAGCCTGCTCGTGGAGGAGGAAGGCGATCAGCTCGACGGTCTTTCCCAGGCCCATATCGTCGGCGAGGCACGCTCCAAACCCAAGCTGGTCCAGATAGCTGAGCCAGGAGAGGCCCTTGGCCTGATACGGGCGGAGGGTTCCCCTGAAGCTGGCAGGAGCGTCGACCGTCTCGAGCTCTCCTTTTCCAGATAGCCGCTTCAGCATATCGCGGATCCGGCCCCGGGCCTCTACCTTCAGGACGGTAAGGTCTCCTTCGATCGCCAGTTCTGCGCCCAAGCCCAGGCGGATGGCCTCCCCCAGGGTGATGGTGTCTCCTCCCTCTCTCCGCCTCTTCTCGAAGAACTTTATGGCTGTCTCTATCTCCGATGGAGGCAGCTCCACCCATTCGCCCCGGACCTGGACTAGGGGCACCTTGAGGTTGATCAGGTCGTTCAGCTCCGCTTCGGTGAGGGTCGAGTCGCCCAGGGCGAGCTTTAGGTCGTACTTCACGATCGATTTCAGGCCGAAGAGGCCCCGGCTCGTCTGGAGGTCGGGTTCGGTCTCCTCGTCGAGATCGATCAGCTCAAGTTTCAGGCCGAGGCGTGCGCCCCGTCTCTCCCACCACGACGGGAGGAGGACTCCAAACCCGTTCTGCTCCAGGAGGGGTGCCGATTCTCGGAGGAACCTGTAGGCCTCCTGGGTTTCGAGCTCAAGCTCCGCGGGGCAGGCGGCCATCAGGCACCGTTCGATCTGGGGGGAGATCCTGGATGCGGTGCCGAGGTCTGCCAGGAGCTGTTCCTGGGGGTTATGGATCTTTCTTTTTAGGAAGGTGGCGGTCTCGGACCGGGCTTTCCAGACCTCCTCAGCCGGGACGAGGAGGCTTTTATCGTCTTTTGCCTGGAAAAATATGCGCAGATGCCACGATTCGTCGTCGCCATCTCCGGTGGCCGGAGGTGAGTCCAGCCTGAAACAGGTTCGGAAGGGCGCGTCGGGGAAGGGGGGTTTGAGCGAGGATAGCCAGCGGTCGATCTTCTTATAGAAGGCGTTCAGCTCTGGGACGGCTGCTTTCAGTTCGGGGTCTTCGCCTGCTAGCGCCCGGAGGAACTGGTGGGGGAGGGGCGCGGTTTTGGTTGGTCGGCCGCCGAGTTTGGGCTCGAGATCGATCCCTTCGGCGATGAGGGACCGGCGGACGAAGGCGTCGGTCGTCTCGTCGATGAAGCTTGTCACCAGCTGGAGGGGTTTTGGTCCGCCTCTTCCAGGCCTCTTCCTCGACGAGCTCTCCTCCTCGAAGGCGAGGCAGGTTGGTGGAAGGGCTTTTGCCAGGGTTTGAAGCCGGGATTGGTCGTCCTCGTCGATGATCGGCCTCCATCGAGCTTTGCCTTCCTTTGCGACGGGAGCAAACTGTTCGCGGGCGATCATCTCCAGGGAGAGCCTCGCCGCCACGATCCAGAGCCGGAGGGAGCTCGCGAAGGCTATGCCCGGGGGCGGGTGGACGGGCAGATCGAGGAGGGTATCGAGGGCAGAATCGGGGTCGAAGGCGAGGGAGTCTATGCGCCACGGGGATAGGCCCGAGGGCTCTTGGTCGATCCGATCTTCCCTGATGAGCCAAGGGGATGGGAGCGGCCCCCTCTTGGTGGCGGGCAGCTTGCATATTATCGGCTCGGCGCCGGAGGGGTTCATCCCGAAGATCGTCGCCATCTCGTCAGTGAGCATCTCTATTGGGACGGCGAAGGGGTGGGGCCTCGTTTTCTTCTTGGATGCTCTTCCCCTCGACGGCTTGACCTCTGCTGGAAGGGCTGACGATTCTGCCCAGAGGTGGAAGCGGGAGCGATCCCAGATCCCGTGCAAGACCAACATCTGAGGATGGGGTATGATGATCGGCTGGTATTATGCTTTTGTGGGGGGGGATTTGCAGGCCGGGTTTTTAAATAGCGTGCTGGCGGGGCCTGCGTTCGCAGGCAATGCGCCGCCCGCCCTTCCGGTCGGGCGAAAGATCGTCACCACGGTTCCGTGTAAGGCTGTTCCATCCTCAGGCTGCAGAAAACCATTCTTCGCGGCTTATCCTGGCTTTCCTCAGAATCTCTACCAGTAGGCTTGCTCCTATCACCTCGCCGTGGTGGGGGTTGGGTATTGTAACGTAAAGATGGTTCCGTAAGCATGACCGGATCCTGAATAGGGCCCATCGAAGCCCAGTTTACTCAGCCTCCGGATGAGCTCGGCTCTGGAGACAGGAACGAGCCCGGACCATGGCCATCGGCTCCGTGGAGACTATTATGGCGGCGTCTCCGATCACCGGGATGGAGTCGCCCATCGCAAGGCGCAGCGCAATCCAGCCTTCGATGACGGATATCAGCTCCTTTCGGCACTCTTCGACCGTCGCACCTGCGGCCCAGACGCCCTCCAGCTCCGGTACCTCTCCAAAGACCGGCAACGTGTCTTCTATTAGCTTGTACTCCGCCTTATCCAGGGCTGCCTGGATGTATTCTGCGAACGTGACTGCTCCCTACCCCTGAAGGGGTAAGGCTTCCATCGATTCGATACGAAGAGATTGCAGCCCCAATCTCAGAATGTTGATCGCCGCGTTCTCGTCTCGGTCCATGACAAGCCCGCACTGAGGACATTCATGGACCCGATCAGAGAGCGACTTAGGCACCTTAAGACCACACCTAGAGCACATCTGACTTGTGTTCCTGGGATCTACCAGCACCACCACAGAACCAGCTTCTACCGCTTTGTTTTGGGTGGTTGTTACCAGCATCCTCCAGGCTGCATCTGAGATGCTCTTAGACAGACGGTGGTTTTGAAGCATATTTTTGATGTTTAAATCTTCAAAGGCTATTACTCCAAATCTATCAACCAGAGTTTTGCTGAGTTGGTGAGCAAAATCCGACCGCTTGTTCGCGATACGTTCATGGACTCGGTGGACCGCCTTAAGCGCCTTCCTTCTCTCAGGAGTATCGTTAGCACATTTCGATAGCCGCCTTTGCGCTTTAGCCAAAGCTCGCTCTTCAGATCTGAAGAATCGGGGGTTATCGATCTTTTCCCCGGTGGACATGGTGATGAAACTGGAGAGACCGACATCCACTCCCACAACCGATCCGTCATTGAAGGGCACATCCGGATCGGGGAGTTCGACGGTCAGACATATGAACCATTTTCCTGTCGGGTATCGATGGACGGTACACCGCTTGATCTTCCCTTCGATCGCTCGGTGAAGCTTGATCTTGACATCGCCTATCTTGGAGAGGTATAGCATGCCTGATTTGAGCTTAAATCCCATCTGAGGATAGGTGAAGCTGTCGTATCGGCCTTTCCCCTTGAACCTGGGATAGCCGGGTTTCTCACCGTTCTTAACCCGTCTGAAGAAGTGCTGAAATGCCAGGTCTACACGTTGCTGGCATTCCTGTAGGACTTGCGAGAACACCTCTTTAAGTTCTGACCGATCCCGTTTCCAATCGGGGAGGAGCTGATGGGTCTCATATTTAGAAACCGATTTGCCATCTTTTTCCCAAGCGTCTTTTCGGTATGCTAAGGTTCTGTTATAGACCTGCCTACACAGTTCTAACGTGTCCTCCAGCTTTCGCTTTTGGGATTTAGTCGGGTATATGCGGAACTTGTAGGCTTTGATCATCGTTTCTATCCTTATGTGGTTGTGGCTATATATAGATTGTCGCATAAGAGCTGAGGTTATTGGACGGCATTCATCCCCTCCCTTAAAAGGGAGGTGTCTTCTGCCTGCTTTTCTATAACGGAATATTGTTGGCTGGTGATGGATTTAACCTTATCCCGAATCGATGCTAGCTATCTTGCTCCGAGAGATATATAGGAAGGTAGGAAGGGTCTTGCAGGCGATGGGCGACCTGAATGGAGCTAAAGAACAATACGAGGGCGCTCTTACGATAGCCGTGCAGGGTCAGTTGGAGAAAGTTATGATCTCCTGAAATCAGAGCGCTTTGGGTCCGTATCTCGATCATCAGACCTGGAAGCCGGAAGAATCGATCGCAATATGCGATTGACCGTCTTTTGGCGATTCTCAGCGTCCTCTGCCGCCACTTTCAGCAGAGATTCTCCGTCAATCTCTAAGTCCTTGCTCTTGAAAGATACATCCAGCATGTACTCTTCGCCGTCATCATCGACGGCAAAAAGGTGGCAAGCTGGGTGATAATGCTCGTCAGCGTGCATAACCCAACCTCCGCAATTATAGATGCGGATCCTCTCCGGCATTTCTTCAGTCGGCGGATGCGCTCCCCAACCTCCATGGTGCGTATCCCCATAAACAAAGGTCATGTCTCCCGTGAGCATTCCATTCTGCTCAAGGTAGCTCCTCATATGGGGGAGGAAGTAGTCCTTCCATCTTCGAACGGAGTCGTCCTGATCGCTGATCTTCCAGATCCGATTCTTGTTAGATGGAAGCTGCAGCTCGTCCCAAGAGAGGAGGACGCTTTCGTCGGTGATCCTTCGCCTTTTCCGATCTTCAAGGGGGACGCTGCTCAGTCTAGCCCGGAGCATTGTGAGCAGATACCAGAAGTTATCGGATTTTGAAGTAGGGTTGTTCTTCGAGCTGACCCATAACGAGTCCACAAAGGGTGCTACAGCCTCTTCAAGCCCCTCCAGGTCTCTGGCCTTGGTCACATCGCAATCCGATTCGATATTGATGTGACCCAAAATACTGTCTAGCCCCGAATAATCAACGATCCTCTTCATCTTATCGGGGAGGCAGACTTCCCGCCTGAAATGGGTGCCATGTGTAAAAATATATGTTCTGTCTTCGCGAGATCGATTTTTAATCTGGGTTGCATACAATGGATTAGCGACGATAAAATCGAAGCTATCCGGCATATTCCTCATGGAGCTGCCATGGGGGTAACCAAAAAATATAGATAACAGTTCTTCGGCCCAGGGCTTATATCTCTCGTCGTCGCAACGTTTGCCATCCTTGATGACGAACTCTCCGGAGGGCTTGGTGTAACCACTTTGATGTTTTTTCGAAGAAAATCGTTTTCTCATGAGATAGCTCGTCCACAAGGTATGATCGTGATTTCCTGGAATGTATACCCCTCTTCTGATATCTGCCGCGCTCCCCAAAGTTCTGATCAATGCGCCAGTATGAGTTATTATCTGAGATGTGGATGCGAGGGCTCGATCGGGAATATCCCCCAGGAGGATCATCTCCTCAACCTCAAACCTCCGTTCAGGGTCGTCAGGGCTGAAGCTCTTCCGAAGAACCCGCCATAAGTGCTGGAGGCCGATGGGATACGAGAGGAGGGAGGTATCCTCTCCTACGTGAGTGTCCGAGATGGCAAGAATCTTCAGTTTCATCGTCATAAATTTCTCGTCCCAAAACTTATAAGGCTATTGGCAATGTAAACTACCCCCCTCTTCAGAGGGGGGCTTTCTGTAGCCCTGGAATCTTTTCTGCCATAGTTAGGCAGAACAACCCCGGACCTCCAGGCTGGTTTACAACAGCCCCAAGATCAGCAATGTTTCGAGCACCGTTGAAGTCCGCGTCACCACACCATCCACACGAAGGACAGGAGAACTCTTTCCCTTTCCTATCCCCTATACGATGACATCGATGGCAGGTCTTGCTTGTGTAGGCAGCTTCTACCAAAATTACCGGGATACCTGCAGCTAGAGCCTTGTAGCTCACAAACTCCTTAAGCTGGTAGAACGCCCACTTGTGCAGCGATTTTATTCGACGATTGGAGGTTTGCCTGATCCCTGACAGATCTTCCAATGCGATCGCAGACTCGGTTTCAATGGCACTCTGAACTATACTTTTGCTGATCCCATGGTTAACCCATTTCTGGAACCTTTGCTCCTTACCCGACAGCCGTCCGACCGTCCATCGTCCATCGTCCATCGTCCATGACCGCTTCATCAAGGGGCAGAACGCTGGGATCACGCAGATTACTCCGTTGGGCGCCATGCCACCGACTCGGCGGCACCCTCGGTTCAGAGCTGCAGCCATCTCTACGACCCTTCAACCCTTCAGACGGCCGATATCAGTTTCGGGCCGAGGGTCTTCGGGGGGGGAGGCGCGTTTTTTGCTGCGGGTGGTCTATCAAGCTGGCGGGGCCGGAAGCCAAAAGATTTATTATACCTTAACTCCTCAGAGGGGCGGGGAACTGTATCAGATCCGAGCGCATCTGATCCCCGCCGGAGAAGGCGCCTTGCGTCCGAATTGATCTGATGATAGGAGGGTGCTAGGCGGATGGGGCGGAGGCCATCTTCCGGAAGGCGTTTTGAGCTTATATTCTCATAAGTGTATTTAATTAATTGGCCTCAACTCCCTCAACTCTCTCCCAGCGAATAATCCATCTCGATCGAGGGATCCATCGGCCATGACCAAGAAGTACGCCATAACGGGGGGAGCCGGGTTCATCGGCTCAAACCTCGCCGAGGCCCTGGCCGATTGAAAACCTTTCGGCGGCGGTATACGGCGACATCGGCATATGTAAAGCCTCCAATATTCGGATCAGATTATTATGGTTGGTATATTAAATTCACTTCTTGAGAGCAGGGGCCCAATAAAAAAGATCGGCGTGCTGGGCATGGGCTACGTGGGAATCCCGGCAGCGGCCCTCTTTGCAGATGCCGACGAGTTCGATCTCGTCTTGGGATTCCAGAGGGACTCGAAGACCTCCGGGTACAAGATTGAGATGCTCAACCGTGGCGAAAGCCCCCTTAAAGGCGAAGAGCCGGGCCTCGAAGACCTCCTCAAGAAGGTGGTAGAGGCCCGCAAGTTCGTCTGCACCTCAGACTTCTCCCGGATTCGAGAGATGGATGCGGTGGCCATGGCGATCCAGACGCCGTTTGCCAACCCCAAGGATCTGGAGCCGGACTTCAGCGCCCTCAACGCTGGGATCAGGAACGTGGGCAGATACCTGCAGCCGGGAATGCTGGTGGTGCTGGAGTCGACGATAACTCCGGGGACCACCGACGGGATGGCCCGAGAGATCCTCGAAGAGGAGTCGGGGCTGGTCGCCGGGGAGGATTTCGCCCTGGCCCACGCCCCCGAGCGGGTGATGGTGGGCAGGCTCCTGCGAAACATCCAGGAGCACGATAGGATCGTCGGCGGGATAGACCCTGTCAGCACAGAACGGGCCATAGAGCTTTACACCCCGGTCCTGACGAAGGGAAAGATCATACCGATGACCGCCAGGGCGGCCGAGGTGACCAAGACCGCAGAGAACACCTTCAGGGACCTGCAGATCGCGGCCATAAACCAGCTTGCCCTCTACTGCGAGGCGATGGAGATCAACGTCTACGACGTCCGGGCGGGGATCGACAGCCTGAAGGGCGAGGGGATCACGAGGGCGATCCTCTGGCCGGGGGCAGGGGTCGGCGGCCACTGCCTGACCAAAGACACGTATCATCTGGAGCGGGGGGTCAAGATCGGGGAGGGCGACCTGGACTATCCTGTGGGGGCGGAGTCGATCTACGTCCTGGCGAGAAGGGTAAACGACTTCATGCCGACTCACATGTTCAACCTGACCAATGATGCCCTTCGGCGGATCGGCAAAGGGCCGGAGGGGTCGAAGGCCGCGATCCTCGGATGGGCCTTCATCAACGACTCCGACGACGCCAGGAACACCCCATCGGAGGCTTATCGAGATCTCTTGATCGGGGCGGGGGCTGAAGTGACGGTTCATGATCCCCACGTACTGGACTATCCTGGAGTGGACGTATCTCGTGATATATCGTCCGTCCTGAGGGGCGCAGATATAGTCGCCATCATGACCGGCCATTCTGACTATTTTAACCTCGACCCGGCTCAGGTGAAGGATCTGACCGGCCAGAATCATCCGGTCATCGTGGACGGCCGGAACGTGGTGAGACCCGACGAGTTCATCGATGCGGGCTTCGTCTACAAGGGGATCGGGCGAGGGGACAAGAATAACCATACGATAAGTAATTCTGTCCAGAATAATCAGTGAGGTCGATCATGAAAGTCGTGCATGCAATGAAAAATTTAATAATGCGAGTTCATCCCATAAGATTAGGCAGGATTTATAAAATTATGCTTCTAAGCGAAACAGAGATATTTTTATTTAAAACTAAGATACCATTCATTTTTAAGGATAGGCATGATCTTTATGAATATATTCAAAAAGCCTTTATCAATAACAAGGCCATTGACTTTTTAGAATTTGGTGTTTATAAAGGGGAATCACTAAATTATTGGGCAAAAATGAATACAAATCCTGATTCAAGATTTTTTGGTTTTGATTCATTTCTTGGACTCCCAGAAAAATGGATAAAACCTTTGGGGAGCCTCCCAAGTGGTCAATTCAGTTTGGATGGTCAAATCCCAAATATTGAGGATAATAGAGTAAACCTGGTAAAAGGGTGGTTTCAGGATACGCTTCAAGATTTCCTTCGTAATTATGAATGTGATAATAAACTGAAAGTATTACATTTTGATGCAGATTTGTATTCATCAACATTATTTGCTCTAACAAAACTGGATTCGCATTTAGCGAACGGAGATATTATAATTTTCGATGAGTTCTCAGGTGGGGACGAGTTTAAAGCCTTTCTTGATTATACACAAGCGTATATGAAAAAATTTGATATTGTGGCCGCGAGCGGCCCGACATATCAACAGGTAGCTTTTGTTTACATAGAATAATATGTTTTGAGGAATGAGTATGGACCTAGGAGTAATCGGGACGGGAAGTATGGGCAGAAATCATGTGCGCATATATTCCGAGCTGAAGGCCGTCGACCGGGTCTTCGTCTACGACGTCGACGCGAGGTCTTCCGAGAAGGCGGCAGAGGCCTTTGGGGCGGAGGCCTGCGATTCCCTGGCCACCTTATTTGAGTCGGTCGACGCGGTCAGCATCTGCGTTCCGACGAAGTATCATTTCGATACGGCAAAGGAGGCTATAGAGAGGGGCGTTCACCTCCTCATCGAGAAGCCGATCACCTCCACAGCGAAAGAGGGAGAAGAGCTCCTCAAGATCATCCCGGAGGATCTGGTGGTGGGCGTAGGCCACATCGAGAGGTTCAACCCCATCATAAGAGAGATCAAAAATCTGATCAGCCACCCGAAATACATGGAGATCAGGAGGCACAACCCCGCCTCTTCGCGGATAACCGATGCGGGGGTGGTGATCGACCTGATGATCCACGACATCGACATCGTCTGGAACGAGTTCTTCTCAGGCCACGACGGCACTGAGATGTACTCGGTGGGTGACGATGACCTCTACAAGAAGGTTGCCAAGCTCGACGGGTGCGTCGTCTCATTATCGGCGAGCAGGGTCGCCTGCCGGAAGATAAGGACGATCCACATCGAGGAGGATGGGATGACCATCGAGGGGGACTTCATGAACCAGGAGGTCTACATCTATCGGAAGCCCGGCCAGTACGCCGAAAAGAACGGCAGGTACTCCCAGGAGAATATCATCGAGAAGGTGCTGATCAACCGGGTGGAGCCGCTCAAGGAGGAGCTGAAGACCTTCGTCGACTGCGTCAAGGCGGGAAAGCCCTTCCCCATAACGCCGGCCCAGGCGGTCCTCAACCTGAAGATCGCCGAGAGCTCAGGCTGGAACAACAGGGGCTGCATGGACTAACACGGTAACATAGTAACATAGTAACACAGATTTTGAGGGTTTGGCTCAATTCATGACGTACAAAGATAAGCGGATCGGGGTTGTAGTCCCGGCCTACAACGAGGAGAAGCTTTTGGGGCGGACCCTATCCACCATCCCGGAGTACGTAGATAGGGTCTACGTGGTGGACGACTGCTCCACTGACAAAACCAGCGAGATCGCGGCGGAGTTCGCGGTCGATCCCAAGTTCGTCTGCATCCGCCACCAGGTGAACAAGGGCGTTGGGGCCGGTATAATATCCGGGTACAAGCGGGCGATGGAGGACGAGATGGATATCGTGGCGGTGATGGCCGGAGACAACCAGATGGACCCGGACCAGCTCCCTGCCCTCCTCGATCCGATCGCCGAGGGGAGGGCCGACTACACCAAGGGGAACCGTCTCCTCAGCTCGGAGTTTCGGAGGGGGATGAGCAAGTGGAGGACCCTGGGAAACTCGATTCTGACCTTCCTGACCAAGATCGGCTCAGGATACTGGCATATCATGGACCCCCAGAACGGCTACACCGCTATATCCCGAAACGCTCTTGAGAGGGTCAACCCTGACACCATATACCCCTGGTATGGGTATTGTAACGACCTCCTGGTGAGGCTGAACGTCTACAGCCTCCGGGTCCAGGACGTGATCATGCCCGCGAGGTACGGGGAGGAGAAGTCGAAGATAAGGTACGGCAAGTACATCCCCAAGGTCTCCTGGCTTCTTCTGAAGGACTTCTTCTGGAGGCTGAAGATGAAGTACGTGATCCTGAGCTTTCATCCTCTGGTCCTCTTCTACATGCTGGGGATCTTTCTGACGCCGTTGGGTTTGTTTGGTGGTTTTTACTCGCTATATTATAAATTTATTTTATATAATGATATATTTATCAGAGGGGCTTTATCCATGCTTCTATTTATTATCGGGCTGCAATTTTTGCTATTTGCTATGCTCTTTGATATGCAAGCAACCAACGGGCAGCATCAGAGGATGTATGAGCTATAAAAGTAGATTATTCAAAATAATTCGACATGGGTGAAGCACAAATGCAGTTTTTAAATGGCAAAGATTTCACGATTCATAAGTTCAAAAGCCTATGTGAGGCGATAGTCGATAATTATCCCACCATAACCATGGCCGAATATGTAGAAGGCAGGCATCCTGAGAGGTTCGTTATCATGCGCCACGATGTGGACAGGATGCCAGGGCACGCTTTGGAGACTGCCCGGATCGAAGAGGAACTCGGGATCGGAGCGACTTACTATTTCAGGGCAGTCAATCACGTTTTCAAACCTGATATCATACGACAAATCAGAGACTTGGGACATGAGATCGGTTATCATTACGAGACATTGAGCGAGGCAAACGGCGACTATAACAAAGCTATCGGCTTGTTTCAATCCGACCTTAATAAATTCAGAGCTATCTGTGAGGTACAGACAATCTGCATGCATGGAAGGCCTCTCTCAAAATACGACAATCGTGACCTCTGGAATGCCTACGATTTCATGGATTTCGGGATAGTTGGGGAGGCGTATCTTTCTGCAGGAAAAGAACTTAACTACTTCTCCGATACCGGCCGAAGCTGGAGCAATCGCAATAACCTGAGAGATTTTATTCCTGATAAGATAGAAGCGTTTACTGCGGACTCGACGAGTGATCTGTCTAAATTGATCGATTGCGGAAAGCTGAATAATTTCTATATTTTGACACATCCAGAGAGATGGTCATTGAATATCGGTGATTGGGTATTTTATTATGGCTTAGATATGGTGATAAATGCAGCTAAAAGATGTATAGCGGCACTTAGAAGAGGTCAAGATGAACATCATATCGTCGAAAGGGAACTCAAACTTCGATGAGGAAATAAACTCAGAGATAAATTTCGATTTTCACATTCATAGTTGTTACTCTGCAGACTCCCTTTCATCCCCAGAGAGTATAACAAAGCTTGCGAAGAAGAAAGGACTAAATGCGATAGCCATCACAGATCATAATACTATTAAAGGAGGACTTAAAGCAAAATCTATAGATACTGACGGGTTAAATGTCGTTATCGGTGCTGAGATCAATACGGACTTTGGAGATCTAATAGGAATATTCTTGAATAGCGAGATCATTTCAAGAGATTTTGGCGGAGTTGTCGACGAAATTAGAGATCAAGATGGCCTTGTAGTCCTACCTCATCCTTATAGACGAAAAAGGTTTCCTAGTAATGAATTGCTCAAATATGTTGATATATTTGAGGGCTTAAATGCGAGAACATCAAAAGAGCTTAATTTAAAAGCAGAAGAATTAGCTATTAGCCTTAAAAAGCCGATGATTTGCGGAAGCGATGCGCACTTCTTATTTGAGTTGGGCGATGTGCGAAATGTAGTTGAAAATATGCTGGATTACGATGAGGAGGAACTGCGAGAAAAAATTATGAAAACGGACGTTCGCATGTATGCCAAACATCGCCCGCCCATTATGCGTAAGACGAGTGTTGTGCTAGGAGCGGCTGTAAAGAAATTAAAAAGGTTCAAGATAGAATAAGGATATTGGACGATGTCTGCACTAATTACTACAGCTAACAGCCCAAAAGCCCTAATATCGACTAGAAGTCTTGGTAGAATGGGCATCGAGGTTAGCACTGCTGATAAAAAAAAGTATGCTCTAAGCTCCTTATCCCGGTACTCAAAGAACTTTTATTTGTACCCCTCTCCAAAAGACGCTCCCCTCGATTTCATACGTTCATTGGTCATGTTGGTCAAAAAGCATAAACATGATGTACTGATGCCGGTTCATTCTGAAGATACGTATTTGATCGCAAAATATAAATCTCGTCTCGATCCATTTATAAAATTGCCTTTGCACGATTATTCGAGTATAATGGCTGTTAATAATAAAGGATCATTGATGCAAGTTGCTAATAGTCTTGGGATACCTATTCCAAATACATATTATATCGAGGACTTGAGTATGTTACATCAAATTGCTGATAAGATCGAATTTCCTGCAGTAATAAAGCTCAGAGAGACTTCCAGCAGCATTGGCCTCTCATATGTTAATTCTAAAGAAGAGCTTATCTCAAAGTATAAAGAAACGGTCCTAATGTATGGGCTTTCTCCATCTGGTTATCCTCTGATCCAGGAGTATGTAGTAGGAGACGGTTACGGTGTATCGGTTTTATTCAATCAAGGAGATCTAAGAGCTAAATTCACACATAAACGACTTAGAGAATATCCGATCAGTGGTGGACCAAGTACCTATAGGATCAGCGTCAAAGAGCCAAAAATGGAAGATATAGCAACAAGATTACTAGAGTACTTTAACTGGCATGGAGTAGCAATGGTGGAGTTCAAAATGGGGAATAATAATAAGCCAGTATTGATGGAGGTCAACCCACGATTCTGGGGATCTCTAAATCAGGCTATTCAGTCTGGTGTGGATTTCCCTTATTTGTTATACAAAATGGCATTAGAGGGAGATATAGAACCAGTATTAGATTATACTGCCGGAATTAAGACTAAAAATATATTGATTGACAATATCGCAATGTTAAATTATATAAAAAAGACGAAAGATATCCGCCTGCTTAAAGAGTTTTTTTCACTACCCTATAATGACGATGTATTCTCGTTAGCGGACTTTTGTCCTGTTTTAGGCTTTATTCAAACTGGCGTAGGTGAACTTTTTTACAGAAAATACAAAAAATAAAAGAAATTCTAACATACAATTGGCTTCAGATATACCTATGTCGTGGAGGTATTTATATATGCATATACTAGTTACTGCAAGTACGTTTCCACGAAACCAGCAAGACTTTTTAAGTAGATGGACTCTCGATTTATGTATTAACTTGAATTCTTATGATAATGACTCAACGTTAATCGTATTGGCACCATATTATCCGTCATCAAAAACGTTTGAATTAATCGATGGAATTAAGATTTATAGATTTCCGTATTTTTTTCCCTTTAAATTTCATAAGTTGTGTTATGGTGCTGGCATCGTATATAATCTTAAAACGAGCATTCTAGCAAAACTTCAATTACCATTCTTTTGTCTGTTTAATATTATCTACAGTCTCAACATCATTTACAAAGAACGGATTGATATAATTCACGCAAACTCGTTAGTCCCTCAAGGATTCTTAGCAGTGCTAGCGAAGGTTATAACGGGTCGTCCAGTCATACTAACCGTGCATGGCAGCGATTTAAGAATTGTGCCAAAATTTTTTATAAATATTGTACTCAAAAATGTTGATTACATAATTTCACCGCATTCGGAGCTAACTCATATAGTTAAATCACTTGGATGGGATCATATAATTGAAATCCCTAATATTATAGATGATGATAAATTTAATTTGCAGATTACGCCAGAAAATGTTAGGAGAGAATTTTGTTTAAATGCTAAATATATAGTTTCATTCGTCGCTCGGTTAGACAAGTTTAAAGATCCTATTACCTTTATTAAAGCAATACCCCATGTGCTAAAAGAGGAACGTGATGTGAAATTCTTCGTAGTTGGTGATGGTATGTTAAAATCTGAAATAAATCATCTTGTTCATGATCTCAACATAGAGGACTACGTAATTCTAACCGGAAATAGAACTGATGTGAATGAAATACTTAGAGCGTCTACAATATTTGCCGCGTTAAGTCCCTTTGAGAATATTTGGAGTTCTACAATCATTGAAGCGATGAAATCCGGAACGCCTTGTATAGTAACCAAGTCTGGGACAACAGATCGGCATTTACTTCATCTTTTTCATGCATTTTTAATTCCACCTAATGACGAAAAACGTCTTGCAGAGGCCATATTGATTCTTTTGCATAATGAGATATTGAGGGAATACCTTTCTGAGAATAGTATACGATTATTAATGCAGCTTGGATTTTCCAACAGATCAATAACTATGAAAATATTGAATGTATATAAAAACGTATTACGTGGAGGTGATCCCCATTAAAGTCGCAATAAGGCAGATTTCAGGTGGATCTGGGGTGGATATATGGGCTAAAAATTTCTATAATCAGCTTAGCAGTAATAATGATTTAGTATCATTAGAGATATATCCTCCCTATTATCAATTTTTCCCGTATGCTCTGAAATATAAGAGCAATTCTACAAACAAAAATAGTTTAGAAGTTGTTCAATCAACCACATGGAATGGTTACGCATTCAAAACAGATCAACCCCTTGTAGTTACTAGCCATCTCGTTGTACATGACATTTCTTATAATAAATATAAAACATTTCAGCAGAGGTTATTTCATAAATTGATATTCCATTATGAGGAATTATCCTTAAATAAAGCAGATAAAGTCGTGAGTGTTAGCGAATATTCTAAACATAAATTGGACGATGCATTTGGATATAATGATTCGATAGTAATTTATAATGGCGTTGATATTAACGTATTCAAACCCACCCCGGTCAAAAAGATTGACTATGGATTTAACGATAAAACATTCATATTGCTGTTCGTAGGCAATTTAAATAAACGAAAAGGTATCGATCTATTATATAAAATTATGAGACAACTCGGCGATGAATTTATGTTGATAACAACATCTGGTTTAAGCAAAAACGTCCAAAAAACATCAGATAATATTGTTACAGTGGGTAGAGTAAGTGAGCGTACGCTAATTGATTTATATAATATTTGTGATGCGTTTTTATTTCCGTCTAGATTAGAAGGACTACCATTGACTGTCCTTGAAGCAATGGCTTGTGCCAAACCGGTTATAGCTACAAATACATCTTCGATACCCGAGCTTGTCGAAAACGGGAAAGGCGGGTTATTATGCAATGTAGATGATGTTAGCGATTTTGTATACAAAATCAAATATGGTGCAGAAGATCGAGATACACTTTCAAAAATGGGTCTATATAACCGAAAAATTATATCACGCGATTTTACGCTAGAGCAGATGACTCAAAGCTATTTGGAATTATATCGGAGTTTAGGGCTATGAATTGTAGATTACAACGTCCCTCGAGGTGTAGATCTTATTTAAGTGATGGTTGGACTCCATAATAGACATCAAATTATTAAGAGATCGTAATACATTCCATCCCGTGATCGATACGAAGTCTAGCTTATAATTAATCAAGTAATATGTATTTGTTTTTAATTGATCTTTGCCCAATAAGTCCAATATATCATCACGCAGCATATAATTGGGGTAGTCAATCAGACTTTTTCTTTCACTCTTGACTCCTATGAAATAGCCTGCAGTTAATACATCTGTCTTAATATGCATACTATCACTCGAGAACGAAATAAGCCATTCAGCGCTTGGGCCTATATAACTGAAATAGTTGTTGTCCTTATGGCTCACTTCAAACTTATAAGCTATAGATAACGGAAAATAAAGCAGATTCAAAAGGATAATCAGAATTAACAGTGGTATCACTATAGATTTATAGTTCGATTTTAACAGGCGTATATTAACAAAAGATCCAAACAGTAGTAAAATCTTGTATTCAAAAAATCCAAGTATATTATATATAAACACACTTGAAATCCCAACAGAAAGCAATACAATAGATACGACATCGTCTATACCAATTGTTCTATGATCTCGAAACGTCTTAGATTTCCATAAATCTACAAAATATATTATAACTGTTGTGATAAATGTGGCAAATATGATTAGTTTAGAGAGGGTCCATATAGATGGGGGTGCATAATATAAATCATTTAATGCATCATAAGTTGTTATTTCTTGAAAAAATATGCGGGACATTATTCTGTCCACACCTGGCTCAAAATCACCTAAACGGTCAAATAGGGGAAATACATTGCTATAAACAAATTGATTAAATAATAACGTGAATATGATCAATATCGCAGCGATTTTTATTTGGTTATATTCAGATTTATTATATACTATATAGTATATAATACATAAAGATATTAATAAAACGAGCATCCACAGAGTTGCCTTATATGTCATATAATTCAAAGCGATGATTGATACAAGAATTAAGGAACTCCGGGCACCACTAATTTTTGTATGAAAAATTATAAAAATCGTAAACATAAATAACAATAATCCCACTCCGTGGACATAAAAACAGAACAACGTTGCATAATTATTAACATTAAGTATTATGCATAGGAGCAACAAACAAGACCCAATATAATCTACGCTTCTCTTAATATTTATATATATTAGTAAAGCAGCTAATGGCATTATAGGCAAAAATGGTAAATGATTCCAGGAGATTCCACAAATATGCATAAGAATTATACCAATGGCATAAAATCCTCGGTATCCAATAGGATTATTTGAAAAAAACAGCTCCGTCTCAGGTATTTTTCCGTTCTGCTTGTAATGCTCCATTAGGGCGAAGTCTTTGAAGTTAAACGAATCTATAGTATCATGTAAAAAAAACTCTATTGTAACAACTGTGAATACTAATAATGAAGCTGCTACGAATCTTCGTTGAAGTATTATACCCACCCCTCTTTTCTTGCAAACAGACCAACTCCTAAGGTAATGATTCCATAGGTTGCCATCCAGCCGTACCCAACCCCTAGGATACCATATTGGAGTATGAGTATGTAACTTAGTCCAAGCAGCAGTAGGCACCTGGCTGCATTTAGCATCACTATGCTAGTCACCTTCATTCTCACATTTTGAATGGGTACAAATAAACAATACACTACCACCAGAAAGCTCGATAGAGCCAGAACCCTTAATAGATTGAATGCCTCCAAATACTCTTCCCTAAGTAATCCCAATAACCAATCTCCAAAGAGGACTATTACCAACACTGACGGGACTAAAATTATTAGGCTCGCGATACCAGATCTCACCACGCTCTTCTTTAGCTTCTCACCGTGGCTCCCTTCAACAAAGATGGAAGTGCCCAAGGATTGAGGTACAATCAGAACAAGGTTTCCGATAGCGAAGGCTATGTAGTACTTTGCAGCTTCCGCTTCCCCCAGCATCTTTAGAATCATGAGAGGCAAGATCAAAAGTGGCGCTATTGATAGAATGTTTGACGCATAGTTCCAAGAACTGAACCTGAAAGATTTCTTGATGAAATCCGCGCTGATTCGAGGCCTGATTGCAGTTATGCTCCTTTGAAGGACTATAAGGGCGAAAAACGATGCAATCATAAAGGAGAGCCCCACAGAGCCGAAGACTCCAAAAGTCCCGAGGAAAGCGAGAGGGATCAAAAAGGGTATCCTCAGCGCCATGAATATATTCTGAAAGAGGTAGTGGTCTGCTTTTCTATCGGCGACGAATGCGCTTCCGGTTATGGCCGCAACGGAATTCGCAACCACGATGAAAAGGAATGCGAGCGCATACTCCGGCTTCTTCAAGAAGGCCAAGGATGGGGAAATGAATTCTACCAATATTATAAAGGTAGCACCGACCAAAAGCGAAGTGATTGTGGTGATGACGAGACACGTTCCGTAGACCTTCGCCTTATCATTCGATGGGAAGAAGCGAATGATCGAGAAATCTAAGCCGAGCCTTGAGAAAAGGATAACAAGTCCCAGGGACGATATAAGGGCTGTCGCAAGTCCCACTTCCTCTATGGTGTAGAGTCTTGCTGCGATCATCCAGAAAAAGAAACCGCATCCGGCGTTGAAAATATTGGTAATGGCCATGAAGAACGAGTTTCTGTATAGGGGGTCCCTCGCCGATCTAGCCATTGCTCTATAGTCCAAAATGGTTGGTAGTTTCGAGTCCATGGCAACTCCGTGATTCTTGCCGTTTAGGTTGTCAAACGTATATAAGCCGGATTCCCCACCACCGTCTCTCCATCCCCTACATCCCGCGTCACCACCGCCCCCGCACCCACCACAGCCCCCTCGCCGACGACCACCCCCGGCAGGATGACGGCGTTGGCCCCGATCCGAGCGCCCCTCTTGATCACGGGTCCTATCAGCTCCGCCCCCCTGACCATGTACTTGTCGTTGGAGGTGACCGAGCAGGGCCCCATAAAGACGTCATCCTCGAGGGTGGTGTTGGTGGTGATGTAGACCCCGGTCTGGACGCTGACCCTGTTCCCAATGGTGCAGCTCCCGTCCACCACCGAGTTCGTCCCGATGAGGACGTCATCGCCGATGGTGGTCTTCTCCCGGATGAGGACGTGGTGGCCGGTCCGGAACCGGTCCCCGATCCGGACCTGGGGGTAGATGACCGTCCCGCTCCGGATGATCGCCTCATCTCCTATAATCACCGTCCCCTCCTCGGAGCCTATGATCACGTTCTCCTGGATGATAGAGCCCTTCCCGAGCCGGACGTCGCCCCGGAATACGGGGTCAGACATAGCCGTTCACCGCCCGGACGACCTGCTCCCTATCTTCATCGGTGAGGGCCGGATGGACGGGGATCGAGACGACCCTTCTGCTCGCCTCCTCGGCTCGGGGGAAGGACTGGCGGTTGTACTCACCCATCAGGGGCTGCTGGTGTATGGGGGTAGGGTAATGAATGCCGTATCCCACGCCCTCTTTTTCCAGGTGCCTGGTGAAAGCGTCTCTATCCTCCACCTGGATGGTGTATTGGTGGTAGACGTGCTTGCAGCCGTCGGGGACGATCGGCGCTTCGAGGTTCAGGTTCTCGTCGTAGAACCTCGCGTTCTCCCGCCTCCTCTCGTTGAAATGGTCTATCATCTTCAGCTGAGATAGGCCGATGGCCGCGGCGAGGTTGGTCATCCGATAGTTGTAGCCGAGGATGGGGTGGATGTACCTCTCGCTCTGGCCGTGGTTTCGGATCATCCTCGCCCGCTCTGCGACCTTGGGGTCGTTGGTGGTGATCATCCCCCCCTCGCCGGTGGTCATGTTCTTTGTGGGGTAGAAGCTGAAGACCCCGGCGTCCCCGATGGACCCGGCCCGTTGGCCGTGGTACTCGGCGCCGTGGGCCTGGCAGGCGTCCTCTATGACCACAAGGCCCCTCTCTTCGGCGATCTCCATGATGGGGTTCATGTCGCAAGGGAGGCCGTAGAGGTGGACCACGATTATGGCCTTCGTCTTCTCGGTTATTGCATCTTCGATCCCGTCGGGATCGATGTTGTAGGTCTCGGGGTCGATGTCGCAGAAGACGGGCCTAGCCCTCTGCATCAATATGCTGGTGGCGGTGGCGATGAAGGAGAAGGGGGTTGTGATCACCTCGTCCCCCTCTCCTACGCCCAGGGCGGCGAGGGCGGCGTGAAGGCCGGTGGTGCCGTTGCTGACGGCGACGCCGTAATCGGTGCCGACGTACTCGGCGAACCTATCCTCGAACCGAGCCACAGTCTCCCCCTGGGCCAAGATCCCGCTCTCCAGAACCGCCCTGATCTCGTCCAGCTCATCGCCGGAGAGAATAGGCTTTGCTACAGGAATCATCAGGTCAACCTCAAATTTTCAGAGCAATAGTTTTAACGAGAAGAAATAAAGCATCAATTTATTGCTTCCGCGTTCCCCGCATACGAACCCGATCCCGAAGGGATCGGGCGCAAGGCCCGCCGAAGCCCCCCCCCTCCAGAAGAATAGAACATTTTGAAAACTGTCACAGAGGCGCCCAACCCCGCCGAATCTACACCCGAGCCTCCTATCATCGGATCAATTCGGCCCGGATGGCTCCACCCAAAAGAGGACCATCACCCTCTCGCTGAAGGGGCTTTCGCACCACAGCTCAAATACTTTACGATCGAAGCGGAAATGCCCCCCCGGCCGGGCCGGCTCGCCGGAGGGCGGCGGCTGAGGCGGACGTCGAGGCTCCCTTTCAGGTCGGTCCGAAGCCCCCGGAAGGCGGCGGCCCCCGTTTGCGGAAAGATCGGTGGAGGCTATCGGTTCCGCCATCCCGGTTCTGAAAGGGCGAAGCCGAGGCTGCCGGTCGAGACCGAATCTGAAAAGAGCTTATGCCCCAGGCCCTCCGAGGATCCCCTTCTCCCTCAGGGCCGAGAACACCCTCGCCGCGGTCCCGCCTCCATCCGGCGGAGGCGGTCGTCGAGGGCGGAAGGGCCGATGGGCTCCGACCGACATCCTCACATGGCAGAAGAGTCTACTATTGGTGAGATATGCAACGAGTCGAGATCATCGCC